>Ga0209343_10000354_pt1 | contig 63099 bp, 65 predicted proteins | sample RifCSPlowO2_02_FD_184026 | JGI IMG/M metagenome (GOLD analysis project Ga0209343, IMG submission 184026) | Groundwater microbial communities from Rifle, Colorado - Rifle CSP2_plank lowO2_0.2 (SPAdes) (version 2) | ecosystem: Environmental > Aquatic > Deep subsurface > Groundwater | place...
CGCAGCGCACAGCATGATTGCCGAAAAGATGTCCGGCGTGCCAGCCGATGTGCTCAAGGCCATCCGCGCGCAAACCGCCATTCCTGATGCCAGGCTGGCCACGCTGTACGCCACCACCGTCGCCATGGTCCAAAGCCACGGGCAGCCAAGCACCGAGACAGTGAAAACGTTCTTGGACGCCGGTTACAAGGAAACTGACCTGATGTACATCGTGTTGGCCATTGCCGTCAAAACCCTGAGCAACTTCAGCAACCACCTCTTTGCAACGACGGTTGACGAGCGGTTTGCCGCCTACAAAGTCGATTGAACGCAGCAGCCCATGACACCCAGCTTTGTACCGGACAGTTTCGAGCGTGTCGTGGGCTGCACGCCGACTGAATCATTCACATAGGAATCAACATGCAGGTCAAAGCACTCACTTTCGACACCGGTGGCACCATCCTGGACTGGCACAGTGGCGTGTGTGGAGCTTTCCAGAATGTTGGCGAACGCCACGGTATTGTCCTGGACTGGCATGCGGTCACCAACGACTACCGGCGCCTGGCCATGGAAGGCATCGTCGGGCAGGTTCAGCCGGCGTTCAACATGGACGATGCGCATCGCACGGCACTCGAAGAGGTGTTGACAAAATACGGCCTGCAGCAATTTGGCCAACAGGAACGCTGGCAGATATTTCATGCGTGGCACGAACTTTTGGCATGGCCTGACTTCCCAGCCGCCTTGGCGCGAATCCGGCAAAAGCTTTCCGCCATTTCGTTCACCATGCTGCCGCTGTCCTTGGTGCTGGACGTTTCCCGCAAAAACGACCTGGACTGGGATGCCGTGATCTCGTGCGAGATGATCGGTGTCTACAAGCCCAACGCGCAAGCGTATTTGAAAGCAGCACAATGGCTCGGCATGGAGCCGTCAGATATCTTGATGGTCGCCTGCCACAACTTTGATCTGAATGCTGCCCGCGCCTGCGGTTTCAGGACAGCCTTTGTCCGCAGACCAGACGAATGGGGGCCAGGGGGGCCGCCCGACCCGACACCGCATCCAGATTGCGACATCGTTGTTGATGGGTTTGATACGCTTGCAAAACATCTGGGCGTATGAGTCTGGCTGATGCGATCGGCCCACTGCATCATCAGCTCTTCAACCGTGCCGTCGTTGTATTTGAGTTGCGGTACACGGGCTTTGATAACGGTCTCGAACTGGCATGTGTCCAAGTGACGCCACTGGCGCTCACTCCAACCATTGATGTGGGCTCTCTTGGTGGCACCCGTTGGGTTCGCACACGCCTGCCCCCCCCTTCTTCAACACCACTTCGGCCAACACGCGCTGGTCTGCCAATGAAAGGTCCACCTTCTTGACTGACCAAGCAGTCTTCGACCCAAGTAGCTGTTCATACAGCGCTGTGTTTTTCATGCTCAGGCCTCGAATTTTGAAAAACAAGATTCTCCAAGGCTGAGTGAAGAATCACAGTGAAATTGACAAAGAACCCCGTTCTCTTTGTTCAAGGCATGGCGCTTGCCCGGTCGCGTGGCCACATGCCAGGTGACATTTGCTTGTGCGTCTGGGCACCTTTCAATTCATTGGTATCCCGCGGTGGCAAGCGCGCTCATAAGTCGGAGGTATTGGATCCTTTCTGCATTGACGACATACGTGTAGTCGCTGCAACAACCGGATTTGCTACAGACCGCCGGGGCAATTTTGCGTGGACACGATGTTGTTTGAGTTCGCTATTGCGCATGGTCACAAGTTTCTCGATGCCCGTGTAAGTCTTGTTAAGGCTCAAACGACTATTCCAGCGAGAGTCTCGTTTCCACTTGACTCTCTGAGTTTTTTCGCAAATGTCACCCATTCAACAATCCAAGGACTTCTTTATGAACCATCTCTCCTCCAAAATTTCCAAGACGATCGCCTCTGCCGCTGCGCTGTCAGGCAATGCCATGGCTGCGGGTTGCCTGGAACTGGGAACTGTTTAACAAGCTTTGAAAGGAATCATCATGAAAAACAAATTTGCAACCATCACCCTGGTTCTTGCCTCCGGCCTGATCGCTGGAACCTCAGCCCTCGCAGGTGTCACCCGCGAACAGGTGAAAGCCGAACTGGCTGAAGCCATTCGCACCGGTGACATGCCGGCCCATGGAGAGGAAAGCCGCAAGCTCAATGAGTTATACCCGCATCTCTATCCAGCTAAACAGGCCCAGGCGAGCCCGGCGCGCGAATAAGCAAAAGCCGAGTTGGCCGAAGCGATTCGAACCGGGGATTTCATGGTCGGTGAAGATGGACGCCTAGGGCGTCTACGGTCATGCCGTCAATGCCCGGTGCACCTTTGTTGCGTTTGAACCGGTCCGTAGAAGAAGGTAAATGTGTCACGGAAGCAATTCATTCTTTTACCAGTACCGACCAGTAAGCAGTGGCAACCTTACTGTCATGAAATAAGGCCTGCAGCAATTCGGTCAACAGGAGCGCCGGCAGATTTTCATGCGTAGCACGAACTCTCGGCCTGGACCGGCTTCCCAGCCGCCTTGGCTCGAATCCGGCAAAAGCTCCCGGTCTTTTCGTTCACAATTTTGACCTGAATGCCGCCCGCGCCTGCGGCTCCGAGACCGCCTTTGTTCGCGGACCAGCCGAATGGGAACCAGATGGACCACCAGACCCCACGCAGATTGCGACGTTGTTGTCCATGTCTTTGATGCCTTGGCAAATTACCTGGGTGCATAGATCTGGCTGACGCGTTGAGCATGCCGCTGGCTCTTCCGATCAGTTTTGCTGTCTTATCGAGTCATTCGGTTGACATCTATGTCGATTTGGTCGCAGGCATTACCTCCGTCTTACTAACCATGCACCTTGTTCGCAGTGTAAGAACCTGACGTTCATTGGCGACTATGCTTGCACAGGGCGATAGTTGTTGCCTCACCGAAGTCGAACGAATATGGGCAACCCATGAAAAAACTACTGATTCTTAGCGCTGCTGCCTTGTTGGCATTCGGTTTCTTTGCTATGGATTTGAACCACTATCTGACACTGGATGGCATGAAAGCCAGTCTGGGTCAATTTGAGGCGCAACGTGCCGCGTCACCCGTTGTTGTTGGGCTGGTCTTTTTTTCAGTCTACTTGGTGGTCACAGCGATGTCACTGCCGGGTGCTGCGATATTGACCCTTGCTGCAGGTGCTTTGTTTGGCTTGTCCGTGGGCACGTTGATTGTGTCGTTTGCGTCAAGCATCGGCGCTACCCTGGCTTTTCTGGCATCACGCTATGTGCTGCGCGATGCCATCCAACGCCGTTTTGGTGATCGGCTCAAAGCCATCAACGAAGGCATGGCCAAAGATGGCACGCTTTACCTCTTCACTCTGCGCCTGGTGCCCCTATTTCCGTTCTTTTTGGTCAATTTGCTCATGGGCTTGACACCGGTTCGTACACTGAGCTATTACTGGGTCAGTCAGTTGGGTATGTTGGCCGGTACGCTGGTTTATGTGAATGCCGGCACCCAGTTGGCCCAAATCAACAGCCTGGTCGGCATTGTGTCGCCCGGCCTCTTGCTTTCCTTTGCACTACTCGGGGTCTTCCCCATGCTGGCTAAGAAGTTTATGAGTTTGCTGCAAGGTCGTCGCGTGTACGCCAAATGGCAACGTCCCAAAAAATTTGACCGCAACTTGGTGGTCATTGGTGGCGGCGCGGCAGGTTTGGTCACTTCCTATATTGCGGCAGCCGTCAAGGCCAAGGTGACCTTGGTTGAAGCCCACAAGATGGGGGGTGATTGCCTCAACTACGGCTGCGTACCCAGCAAGGCCCTGATCAAGTCAGCCCGCGTCGCCAATCAAATGCGCCATGCCGAAAACTATGGATTGAGTGCAGCAGAACCACAGTTCAGTTTTCGCAAAGTGATGGCCAGAGTGCATGAAGTGATACGCACGGTGGAGCCACACGACAGCGTGGCGCGCTACACCGAACTCGGCGTGGAAGTGCTGGAGGGTTATGCACGCATCGTCGACCCCTGGACAGTGGAAATCAAGCTCAACAACGGCGGCATGCAGCGCCTGACCACCCGCAGCATCGTCATTGCAGCCGGGGCCAGCCCGTTTGTGCCACCGCTGCCCGGTCTGGATGATGTGGGATATGTCACCAGTGACACGCTGTGGGACGAATTTGCCAAGCTGGACGCGGCACCAAAGCGACTGGTGGTGCTGGGCGGTGGCCCTATTGGCTGCGAGTTGGCGCAGAGTTTTGCCCGTTTGGGCTCCAAGGTGACTCAAATCGAGATGGCTCCGCGCATCATGATCCGCGAAGACCTGGAGGTCTCCGATCTGGCCCGTGACTCATTGAGGCGTGATGGCATTGACGTTTTGACCGGTCACAAAGCCTTGCGATGCGAGCGGGAGGGGACTCGCAAATTCATCGTGGTTGAGCATCAGGGCAAAGAGATCCGCATTGAATTTGATGCCTTGCTGTGCGCGGTCGGGCGCGTGGCCCGTTTGCAGGGTTATGGCCTGGAAGATTTGGGCATTCCTACGCAACGCACCGTGGCGATTAACGATTACCTGGAGACCCTGTACCCGAACATCTATGCAGCGGGCGATGTGGCCGGGCCTTATCAATTTACCCACACGGCTGGCCACATGGCGTGGTACGCAGCTGTCAACGCGCTGTTCGGTGACTTCAAGAAATTCAAGGTGGATTACTCAGTGGTGCCCTGGGCGACTTTCATTGAACCCGAGGTGGCTCGGGTTGGACTCAACGAGCAAGATGCCAAGGAGAAAGGCATTGCTTATGAAGTTACCAAATACGGCCTGGATGACCTGGACCGCGCCATTGCCGACGGCACGGCGTACGGTTTCGTCAAAGTGCTCACCGTCCCCGGCAAAGACCGCATTCTGGGTGTGACCATCGTCGGAGAACACGCCGGTGATTTACTCGCTGAATTCGTGCTGGCCATGAAGCATGGCTTGGGTTTGAACAAGATTCTGGGCACCATTCACACCTACCCCACATTGGCAGAAGCCAACAAATACGTCGCGGGTGAATGGAAGCGCGCGCACGCACCGCAAAAAGTGCTGACCCTGTTGGCGCGCTTTCATGCCTGGAAGCGAGGCTAATCAAGATGCTTGGAAGAACTTGCCTTGCGCTGTGCGTGCTCGCAGGTTTGGCGGGCCTGGCGCGGGCAGAAGGGCTCGGCAGTTCCCATTGGGACGAACTGCTCAAAAAACATGTGCAGGTGCTGCGCGCCGGACAGGCCAGCGAGGTGGATTACGCTGGATTCATGGCGGACCGAACCCCACTCCAAACCTATCTGGCCAGCATATCGAAGTTGACCCGAGTTGAATTTGACCGCTGGAGCAAACCGACGCAATTGGCACTCTACAGTGTGCCTTTGAGGCTGAATGTTGACACTTCCAGTAAACTGTCAACCAGCAAACTTGGCATCGAGTTTCTGGACTATGACTGGCGATTGAACGCAGCCGGTGGACCAGACAGGAGTGGCAAATCGTGACACTGTCCATCATCGTTCCTGTTCTCAATGAAGCGCTGGTCCTTCCAGCGTTGCTGGAACGCCTGCTGCCATTGAGCCGCCATGGCTGTGAAGTGCTGTTTGTCGATGGTGGCAGTGTTGACGGATCGGTCGCGATGATCGAGTGCGCTGGCTTTAAGGTCGTTCACGCGCCAGCCGGACGTGCAAGGCAAATGAATGCCGGCGCAGCATGTGCAATCGGCGAGGCCTTGCTGTTCCTTCATGCTGATACCCAATTGCCACAAGGCGCTTTTGACTGTGTCAATCAGTCGCTTGCCAGTGGTTTGCACAGTTGGGGAAGATTTGATGTTTGCATCACAGGCCATCACTGGATGCTGCGTGTCGTGGGTCACATGATGAATCTGCGCTCGCGCTGGACCGGCATTGCCACGGGCGACCAGGCGATGTTCGCGTCCCGCACTGTCTTCGATGCCGTGGGTGGGTTTCCGGACCAGCCCTTGATGGAAGACATTGAACTCTCCAAACGCTTGCGCTGCCTGTCTCGCCCGGCCTGTATCACACGCTGCGTGATCACCTCGGGGCGGCGTTGGGAAACGCGTGGTGTTTGGCACACCATTTTCCTGATGTGGCGTTTGCGCTGGGACTACTGGCGCGGGGTGCCCGCTGGCCTTCTGGCGCGTGCCTACCGATGAAACCGGTACGCATTGTCATCTTTGCCAAAGCGCCGCTGGCTGGTTTCGCCAAGACCCGGCTGATCCCGGCCTTGGGGCAACAAGGCGCAGCCGAACTGGCGCAGCGTTTGCTCGCACAAACCTTGCATGAAGCCTTGATCTCCCAGGTGGGGCCAGTGGAACTGTGTGTCACACCATCGGCAGTCCAAGCCGTCTGGGAGACGTTGGCCATATCCGGGATCGTACACAGGACTGACCAGGGCGACGGCGATTTGGGTGAGCGTATGGCACGCGCGGCAAAGCGTGTGGTTGACGCGGGTGAATCCATCTTGCTGATAGGTACCGATTGCCCGCAATTGGACGCAGCCCAATTGCAGCAAGCCGCCCGTGCTCTGCAATGCGCAGATGCCACATTGGTTCCTGCCTTTGATGGCGGCTATGTGCTGCTCGGATTGAAACGGTTTGATGCACGCGTTTTCTCCGGCATTGCCTGGAGCACCAGCAGCGTCGCGACTGATACGATGAGTCGAATGAAACAGCTTGAATGGCGTGTGGAAATTCTCCCTATGCTGCATGATATCGATGAGCCGTCCGACTTGAAATGGTTGCCGAAAACGTGGCTCGCCTCTGCCAACTCTGCCTTGCAATGGCCTTGGCATGACGGCTCAGCATCATGAATGACCGTTTCCAACAAAGCTGGCATTCCTTTCGCAGTCTGCCCTTGTTCTCATTACAGTTAACGGCATCAGTTTAGTCTTCGATGTCGTGGATTCATGGTGCTGGTTAAGCGGAGATCGCGCAGTGCCGCATGGTTTGTAACCGCAACGCGGTCCGTCCCAACCTCATCCGACCGCGTTATGGCTTTCATTTTGGGAGTTGTATGTCCTCCATCCGTCTGACCTTGCTCACCTTGGTGACGATGTTGTGTTTTGCTGGCAATTCGGTGCTTTGCCGACTTGCGCTACGGCAGACGTCCATTGATGCGGCCAGTTTTACGTCCGTGCGATTGATCTCGGGTGCATTGATGCTTGCATTGCTGGTCCATGGGCGGCAGCGATTTCGGGGTTCAGTGATCGCCTCACGAGGCCGATTCCCAGGATTGGGGGGCAGCTGGATTTCCGCATTGGCATTGTTTGCCTATGCCAGTTCTTTGTCTTTTTCCTATGCCAATATTTCAACCGGCATTGGTGCCTTGCTGCTGTTTGGCGCTGTGCAGGCAACGATGATTTTGACGGGGTTGTGGCATGGCGAGCGGCTTAACGCACGTCAACTCGGCGGCTTGCTGCTGGCGATGGCCGGTGTTGTCGCGATCCTGTCTCCCCGACTGGATGCACCACCCCTGGGGAGCGCGTTGCTCATGCTGGCCTCTGGTGTTGCCTGGGGCGTCTATTCGCTACGCGGACGCGGCGTGGCTGATCCGACGGGCGACACCGCAGGCAACTTCTTGCGGGCGACACTTTTGTCGGTTCTACTGAGTGCTGCGCTCTTGACGCACCAACAGCTCGATGGCTTGGGCGCGCTCTATGCAGTGCTGTCAGGCGCCATCACGTCCGGCATGGGCTACGCGGTCTGGTACGTCGTTTTGCCGAAACTCACGAGGACGCGCGCGGCAGCGGTTCAACTGAGTGTGCCGGTGCTGGCCTCACTGGCCGGTGCTCTGTTTGTTCACGAGCCCATCACCTTGAGTCTGCTGCTGACCTCACTCGCTGTGCTGGGCGGCATTGCCATGGTGGTGTACAGCAGGCCCAGCGCAGTTTAGCTTTTCGGGCAAGCCCGTCGCCTGCGTCTGAAGAGACGCCAGGAAGCCTTACTCTATGTTCTGCACCTGCTCACGCATTTGCTCGATCAACACTTTCATGTCCACCGAAATATGGGTCAACTCCAGCGCGGCCGATTTGGAGCCCAGCGTGTTGGCTTCGCGGTGCAACTCCTGAATCAGGAAGTCGAGTCGTTTGCCCAGTTCGCCACCTTTTTTGATCAGGCGTTCAATTTCATCAAGGTGCGACTGGATGCGGGTGATTTCTTCGGCCACGTCAATGCGGATGGCAAAAGCGGTGGCTTCGGTCAGGGCCCGGTCCCGCGCAGCTTCAGGTAGCGTGCTGCCGTCGGTCAAGGCCATGGCCTCCTGCCAGCGATCCAGAAAGCGTTGGCGCTGCTGCGCCACCAATTGCGGCACCAGTGGCACGGCAAGTGCTGCCAGCGCGCGGATCTGGCCAAGACGATCGAGCAGCATGGTGGCGAGTCGCGCGCCCTCGCGCTGGCGGGCACTGAGCATTTCTTCCAGCGCCTGGCGGGCCAGTGTCAGAATGGTTTCGCTCCAGTCACAGTTGGCACCGAGTTCGCCGGCGGCCAATCGGATGACGTCCGCCACGCTCAAGGGCGCGGCGTTCGGCAACCAGGCTTTGACGTTATCTTGCACCGCGTTGAGACGCTGCAGCAGCCGTGGCGTGGGATCCACCACGCTACTCTGGAGGTTGCTTTCGATGGCGGCGCGTACTTCGACCTTGCCGCGCTTGAGTCTGCTGACAAGCAGTTCGCGTAGCACCGGTTCATACTGCCGGAGCTCTTCGGGCAACTTGAAAGACAGGTCCAGAAAGCGGCTGTTGACGGAACGGATTTCCAGTCCGAGATGACTGGGCGGCGCGCTTTTGGACTCGGTCTCGGAACTGGGGCGGTCGCTGCTGTGTTGGGCACTGGCATAACCAGTCATGCTGTAAACTGACATCTTGACTCTTTGATCAATGAAAGTGCAAGAATAACCCGGTTCCTGCCAGCCCCGTCGGAGTTCGTTCAATAAATATGTCAAAGGTCAGACCCGCACCCTTAGCGCCCAATACCCTGATCGGTGGTTACCGCGTTGTCCGCAAAGTTGCGGCGGGCGGTTTTGGCGTGGTCTATCTGGCCGAAGATGGCGAGGGACAGCAAGTCGCCATCAAGGAGTACCTGCCGTCGGCGCTGGCGACCCGCGTGGCGGGCGAATTGCTGCCGCAGGTGCAGCCGGAAAAATTGTCCTTGTACCGGCTTGGCCTCAAGAGTTTCTTTGAAGAAGGCCGCTCACTGGCGCAGATATCACATCCCTCCGTGGTGAGTGTGCTGAATTTTTTCAGGGAGAATGAAACCGTTTACATGGTGATGAATTACCTGGAGGGCGCGTCGCTGCAGGATTTCATCGTCACGGCGCGAGACCTCAAGCAGGCCAAAGTGTTCCGCGAGTCGACCATTCGCTCCCTGTTTGACGAAATTCTGCGTGGTTTGCGCATTGTTCATCAGCACAAGATGCTGCACCTGGACATCAAGCCGGCCAATGTGTTTATCACGGATGACAATAAGTCTGTGCTGATTGATTTTGGTGCGGCGCGTGAAGTGTTGAGCAAAGAGGGTAATTTCGTCCGCCCCATGTACACCCCCGGCTTTGCCGCCCCTGAAATGTACCGGCGCGATGCCGCCATGGGGCCTTGGACCGACATTTACGCCATTGGCGCCTGTATTTATGCCTGCATGCTGGGTTACCCACCCAATGAGGCGCCGCAACGGCTTGAAAAAGACCGCATTGCCATGGCGCTCACGCGTATGCGCGGTGTTTACTCTGACAACCTGATTGAGATCGTGGAGTGGTGCATGTCGCTCGATCCGCTGTCGCGGCCGCAGTCGGTGTTTGCTTTGCAAAAAGAGCTGAGCCGCGCAGGTGAGCGTCGCTATACCAGGCTCAGTGTGACTGAAAAAGTTCGACTTCAATTCGACACCATGGTGTCAGATACGAAAAAGAGTGTCCAGAAAGCGACCCGTTTTGGCGCGAAAATCAAATGAAATTTTCCATCTTTCAGATCAGCCGCAAAGGCTCGCGGGAAAAAAACGAAGATCGCATGGGCTATTGCTACACGCGCGAATCGGGCATTTTTTTTCTTGCTGACGGTATGGGGGGCCACCCGCAAGGGGAGGTCGCTGCGCAGCTGGCTTTGCAGACCATCGCGGCCATGTACCAGAAAGAGGCGCAGCCGAAAATCGTTGATATTGCTGCGTTTTTGACCTCTGCGGTGTTGACGGCGCATCGCCAGATTTTGCAGCATGCCATTCAAAACGGCATGCTCGATACGCCGCGCACCACGGCGGTGGTGGCCTTGGTGCAGGATGGGGCCGTGAGTTGGATTCATTGTGGTGACTCCCGGCTCTATCTGGTGCGCCGGGGCGAACTGTTGGTGCGAACCCGCGATCACTCGTTTCTTGAGCAGCAGCGGGCCACTGCAGCAGGTAAAAAACCGGCGGAGCGCATCAACCGCAACGTCCTGTTTACCTGCCTGGGTTCGCCAACCAAGCCGGTGTTTGACATCGCCGGACCCGTTGCCCTGCAACAGGGCGACAAGCTGATGTTGTGCTCGGATGGCTTGTGGGACCGGCTCAGCGAGGCCGACATTGTTGACTGTCTGGCGCATAAACCAGTCAATGAAGCAGTCCCGCAGCTGGTGGAAAGCGCACTGCGCACGGCCGGCGATAAAAGCGACAACGTGACGTGTATCGCGCTTGAGTGGGAAATGCCCGATGGGTTTGAATCAACCCGGGGCAGTATTTCAACTGACACGCTCAGTGATGGATTTTTTGCCTCAACGTTTCAGGCCGACACGCTGGACGCGGCGCTGGAAGACCTGGACGATGCCGCCATTGAGCGCTCCATCGCTGAAATTAACGAAGCCATTCGCCGCTCGGCGCTTAAAAAGAGCGCCTAGGCTCACCATTTCACTATGCATCAATTTTTGCGAGTCGGCGCACGCGCTGCCAACCAGTTGCGAGCGGTCAAAATTCAGCGCGGCTATACCATGCACGCCGAAGGTTCGGTGCTGATCGAGTTCGGCAACACCAAAGTGTTGTGTACGGCCTCGGTGGAAGAAAAAGTGCCAGCTCACAAAAAAGGCAGCGGCCAGGGCTGGGTAACAGCGGAATACGGCATGCTGCCGCGTGCCACCCACAGCCGCAACGAGCGCGAGGCGGCGCGTGGCAAGCAAAGCGGGCGCACGCAGGAAATTCAGCGTCTGATTGGCCGCGCTCTGCGCTCGGTGTTTGACCTGAGCCTGCTCGGTGAGCGCACGATTCACCTCGACTGCGATGTCTTGCAGGCCGACGGCGGCACCCGCACGGCGGCCATCACCGGTGCGTTTGTGGCGGCGCAGGACGCGGTCACCCAGTTGCTGACGCAAGGCAAGCTGAAGCTGTCGCCGATTCGCGACCATGTGGCCGCCATCTCGGTTGGCATCGTCGACGGCACGCCATTGCTTGATCTGGAATACACCGAGGACTCGGCCTGTGACACGGACATGAACGTCGTGATGACGGGGGCCGGTCAATTTGTGGAAGTGCAGGGCACGGCCGAGGGCGCGGCATTTTCGCGCCAGGAGATGGATGCCTTGCTGGCGCTGGCCGAACAAGGCATCAGCGATCTGGTTGCATTGCAAAAGATTTCACTATTAAATAAATAGCTAACTATCCATATTTCACGGGGGCTGCAGCCCTATTTAATGAAAATTGTTTTAGCATCCAACAACCGCGGCAAATTGGCCGAGCTGCGCGCCATGTTGGCTCCGCTCGGGTTTGAGTTGATCAGCCAAGGCGAGCTCGGTATTCCCGAGGCGCCTGAGCCGTATCACACCTTTGTCGAAAACGCGCTGGCCAAGGCGCGTCATGCCAGCGCGCACAGCGGCTTGCCCGCGCTAGCCGACGATGCCGGCCTGTGTGTTGATGCCTTTGGGGGTTTGCCGGGGGTGCAAACGGCCTTCTACGCCACCCGGTTTGGCTATGAAAAAGGCGACGACAACAACGTGCGCGCCCTGCTGGAACAAATGCGCGATGTCGACAACCGGCGTGCCGCGCTGGTGAGCACGCTGGTGGCGGTGCGCTCGGAGCAGGACCCGGAGCCTTTGATTGCCGTTGGCCGCGTGGTGGGTGAGATTGCCCGCGCGCCGGTGGGCAGCCATGGTTTTGGTTTTGATCCGGTGATGTTGATCCCCGAGTTCGGCCAGACCTTTGCCCAATTGCCGGTCGAGGTCAAGAACGCCAACAGCCACCGGGGCCGGGCCGCACGCGCCATGCTGGCGCTGATGCGCGAGCGCTGGCTGTAAGGCATGGCGGACTGCGCATGATTCCGGTTGTTTCCACCACTGAGGCAACTTCGGCGCCGCATGACATGGGGCACTACCTGCGCCCCGGCACCTTACAGTTGGCCGCCTTGCCGCCGCTGTCGCTTTATGTGCATCTGCCCTGGTGTTTGAAGAAGTGCCCTTATTGCGACTTCAACTCGCACGAGATGCGTGCCGCCGAGCTGCCCGAGCAGCGCTACCTGGCGGCCTTGATGGCCGACCTGGAGGCCGCCTTGCCTTTGATTTGGGGCCGCACGGTGCACAGCATTTTTATCGGTGGCGGCACGCCCAGCCTGTTTTCACCCGGGGCTATCGACCGTCTGCTGAGCGGCATCCGGGCGCGGCTGCGGCTGGAGGCGGGTTGCGAAATCACGCTGGAAGCCAATCCGGGCACCTTTGAGAAAGATCGCTTTCGGGCCTTTCGCGGCGCGGGCGTGACCCGCTTGTCGGTTGGGGTGCAGAGCTTTAACGACTCATTCTTGAAGACCCTGGGGCGGGTGCATGACAGCGCGCAAGCACTCGCCGCTGTGGAAGAAGCGGCGCAGGCGTTTGACACTTTCAACCTGGACCTCATGTACGCGCTGCCAGGGCAAACGCTGGTCGACGTCAAACAAGACATGGCGCGTGCGCTGTCGTTTGCGCCGCCGCATATTTCAATTTATCAGCTCACCATCGAGCCCAATACCTTCTTTGCCAAGTATCCGCCGCCGCTGCCTGAAGACGATACGGCCTACGACATGCTGGACCTCATCACCGACATGACGGGCGCAGCAGGCCTGCAGCGCTATGAAGTGTCGGCCTATGCCGCTCCCGGCCACCGCTGCTTTCACAACCTCAACTACTGGCAGTTTGGCGACTACCTGGGCCTCGGAGCAGGCGCGCACAGCAAGCTCAGTTTTGCGCACCGGGTGGTGCGCCAGGTGCGGTTTCGCGAGCCTGGGCGCTATATGGAACAAGCCTTGGCGGGCCATTGTCTGGCGCAGGACGAAGAGGTCAGCCGGGCCGATTTGCCGTTTGAGTTCATGTTGAATGCCTTGCGTTTGAAAGACGGCTTCGCCCTGCAACTGTTCTCAGAGCGCACGGGTCTGGCGATCACCGCCATTCAAGCGGCGCTGGAGCAGGCTCAGGCGCAGGGTTTGATCGTGCGCGACCTGGCCCGCGTCACTCCCAGTGTGCGCGGTTTTGATTTTTTGAGTGACTTGCAGTCGCTGTTTCTTCCCAAGCACCGTTGACCCCTGGCAGGCTATAGTCGGCCCGAACAAAACAAGGGGCAGACCATGTTCTCAATCTATGGTGTGGCAGGGCAATTGTTTCGTGGTTCCATGGAGCAACTGCGCCAGGTGGGCGGCGTTGGTGCCATCGCGCGTTCCAACACCATTAAGGCCGTGGGACGTGACGGGAGCGACCCGGCTGCTGAAGCCGCCTATGCCGCTCTGGCGCAGCAAGCGGCCCCGAGCGACGGGGCCCATCGCAGCGCCCTGGCGGCCTATGCCGAGAGTCAAAAGGGGGTAACCCAGCCGCGCCAGCCCCTGAAGCTGGTCGATGCCTTGATGAGCCGGACCGTGATCACCCTGCTTGATACCGCCACTGTGCAGGAAGCCTGGCAGACGCTGGCCCAGCAGGGTGTGGGCCAGGCCCCGGTGCTGAATGCGGTCGGCACCCTGGTGGGACTGTTGTCGCGTGCTGATTTGCTGCGGCCTGAGCGCCTGCCCACACCCGACAGTCATGCCCTGGTGTGGCGCGCGCTGCTGGCGCAAAGTGTGCGGGACATCATGTGGACCCCGGTGCCCAGCGTGGCCCCGGACACCGACATTCGCCGGGTGGCGCGCGTGTTGCTCGATACCGGCCTGCCGGGCTTGCCGGTGGTGGATGAGCAGGGCCTGGTCATCGGCTTTGTGTCGCGCTCGGATATTTTGCGGGCGGTGGTGACGGATCCACCGCTTGACCTGTGGGGTTGAGGCCTGGGGCGGGTTGGTCAACCGGGCCGGGTGGGCCGGAGCGGCACGGCCTCAGCAGGGTGATGTCGCCATCGGACGCCAGCCAGTCCGACATCGGGCGACACTGGTCATGGGTACACCAGTCGTAATCCGCCGTGTAAATGGATCGTGTCAGCCGCAGCTCAAGCGGGCGCCGAATTTGTGGTGTGTATTCGTACCAGCCGTCGCGCAATTGGGCGTCCGGTGGTGGTTCCATGCCAGCGGCCGAGCCGCGCACCCGCGCCTGCAGCGCCTGCAGCACCGGGGTTTGAGTCGGCTCAGCGCCTTCCACCACGGCATAGTCTTCCTCCCAGCGCACTTTCTCAATCGAGTGCATCCAGGCCAGTGTGAAGCGTTCCACCGGGATGAAAACCGTCTGCGGTGACGCGCCGCCCAGTGTGGCAGCCAATGTCAGGCAGACGCCCAGGATCATGCGCGGTGGTGGTTCAGTTTGGCGTGGCGGGGGCGGGGCGGCCAGACTGCCCGCGTACACGACGGCTGCGCCAGATATGCCACAAGATGAACAGCGCAATCAGGCCCAACCCCGTCTCATCGGTAAAAGGCAGGGCCACCACCAGCAAGCTCGCCGCCAGAATCGCCACGATGCGCTCGATCCAGTTCAGCGGCGTGATCAAAAATCCAATCGCGCCAGCGCCCCACATGGCGACTGCGACCAGGGCTTTGAACACGATCCAGGTGGTGTCTAACCAGTCGCCACCTTGCAGCATCAGCGCCGGGCTATAGACCGCCATGAACGGCACAATGAATCCGGCAATCGCTATCCGCATCGCCTGGATGCTGATCTTCAAGCCACTCTCGCGCGCAATCGGTGCCGCCGCAAACGCCGCCAGCGCCACCGGCGGTGTCAGGTCGGCCATGATGCCAAAGTAAAAAACAAACATATGCGACACGATCAGCGGGACACCTAGTTTGAGCAACACCGGTGCTGCCAGCGAGCTGGTGATGATGTAGTTGGGAATGGTCGGAATGCCCATGCCCAGCACGAGGCAGATCACCATGGTGAGCAGCAATGCCAAAAACAGGCTGCTCTCGCCCACGGCGATGATGCGTCCACCCAGTTCAGCGGCCACCCCAGTCAGGTTGATGACGCCGATGATCACGCCGACCAGCGCACAGGCAATCGCCACCGGTAGCGCATGGCGCGCGCCATCCACCAGCGCACGTACCGCGAGTTTGCGCGCATCACCGCCGGTGCGGCGAATGAAAGTCAGCGTTAGCAGCAGGGCGACGATGACAAAAAAAGTTCCCACGCCAAACTGGAAGAAGCCGGCACAGGCGAAGCCCAGCAGAATCCAGAAGAGGGCGCGCCGGGCCAGACTTCTGACGCCGTTGAGTGAGGCCGCGCCAAAGATCAGCACCACGGTCAGGGCCAGCCCCACGGTGCCGGAAAACAAGGGCGTGTAGCCCGAGAACAGCAAGGTCACCAAGCCCACCAGCGGCAGCAGCAGGTACCAGCGCAGGCGCACCGCCGTCCAAGGGTTGGGGCATTCGTCCTTGGGCAGGCCGATCAGCCCCTTGTGGCCGGCCTCCAGGTGCACCATCCAGAACGCGGTGACAAAGTACAGAATGGCCGGAATCAGCGCCGCCCGCACGATTGCAATGTAGGGCACGTTGATGGTCTCGGCCATGATGAAAGCCACGGCCCCCATGACCGGCGGCATGATCTGCCCGCCCATGCTCGAGGTCGCCTCGACACCGCCGGCAAAGGCCGAGCTGTAGCCAAAGCGCTTCATCAGTGGAATGGTGAACTGGCCGGTGGTGACCACGTTGGCCACGCCCGAGCCGTTGATGGTGCCCATCAGGCCCGACGAGATCACCGACACCTTGGCCGGACCACCCCGCGTGTGGCCGACCGTGCCCATGGCAAAGTCATTGAACAGGTCGATCATCCCGGCCTGTTCCAGAAAAGCGCCAAACAGAATGAAAAGAAAAATATAGGACGACGACACATAGGTCGGTGTGCCGTAAATGCCTTCCGTTCCAAAACCCAGGGTGCTGACGACTTGGTCGAGTCCGAAACCGCGGTGTGCCAGCACGCCGGGCAGGTGTTCACCGAATAGGGCGTACAGCAAAAAAGTGCCGCAGATCACGGGCAGACCCCAACCCATGACACGCCGGGCCGCTTCAAACACCAGGGTAATGGTCACGACGCCAATCACCCAGTCCATTGGGATCAGTTCACCGGCGCGCTGCGTCAGGTCGGCCTCGAAGTACCAGTGGTAAAGGCTGAAGACAAAGCCGGTCAAGCCCAGCAACCAGCCCAGCGCCCGCCAAAGCGCCCCATTTTTCCCCTGACCGCCAAAGGGTGGGAACAAAGCAAAGACCATCAGCAGCACAAAGCCAACATGCACTGTTCGCACCACCTGGCTCGACAGCGGGCTGAAGGCCGCCGTGAGGAGCTGAAAGCTGGAAAAGAAGATCGCCACCCAGAAAATGGCGCCGTGAAGCTCGCTGCGCTGGCCGTCGTTGCTGTCGCTCATAAAACCTCGAATCAATCGGAAAAATGTTGACCCCGGACCCAGTTGGGTGTACGCGGGGTCGGATCAGGACGGCTACTGTGCGATCCAGCAGATCACTTGATCAGGCCAACTTCCTTGTAGTAGCGCGCGGCACCGGGGTGCAGGGGGATCGGCATGCCCTTGATGGCGTTCTCGCGCTTGATCGACTTGGCAGCGTTGTGCGCGGCGTAGAGCGTGTCGAGGTTTCCGTACATCGCTTTGGTCATCTGATAGGCCAGTTCATCGGACACGCCAGAGTGCGTCACCAAAAAGTTGGGGATGGCAGCGGTAGGTACATCGGTGGTCTGTCCGGTATAGGTGTTGGCCGGGATCATGACGCTCTGGTAGGCGGCGTCACCGACCTTGGCAACCACATCAGCGGGCACCGAAACGACAACGATCTTGACTGAGGTCGCCAGGTCGCGGATGGAGGCCACACCCAATCCAGCCGACTGCAGCGTGGCGTCAAGCTGGCGGTTTTTCATCAGTTCGACAGACTCGCCAAACGGCAGGTATTCCACCTTGGACAAGTCGCTGTAACTCAGGCCGGCGGCCTTCAGAATCGCACGCGCGTTGAGTTCGGTGCCTGACTTGGCGGCGCCAACCGATACCCGTTTACCTTTCAGGTCGGCCAGCGTTTTGATACCGGAGTCGGCACTGGCGATGATCTGGATGTAGTTGTTGTAGGTGGCCGAGAGACCGCGCAGCTTGTCGAGTTTGGTCTTGAAGCCGGCCTCTTCCTTGCCTTGCCAGGCGTCAGACACCGAGTCGCCCAGTGACAGCGCCAATTCACCCCGGCCGGCCTGCAGCAGGTTGAGGTTTTCAGCGGAGGCTTTGGTGACCTGCGCGGTCGAGCGCACATTGGGAATGGCTTTGACAAAAATCTGCGACAGAGATACCCCCAGCGGGTAGTAGACGCCGCTTTGACCGCCGGTCAGCACGTTGATGAATTGCGCCTGCTGCGCCAGGCCAGCACTGCTGGCAATGGCGGCGCCAAGGCCCAGGGCAAGACCGAGTTTGTGGATAAAACGCATGGAACTGTCTCCTTGTGATAAGGGTTAAAGAGCTTTTGTCAGACTGCCTTACAGAATACAACAAATAGACCTTGAATGATCAGCCGGGGAGTGCCAATGTTTAAGGGTTTTCCCGCGCCTGGGTGCCCTGCCGGACGTGTGATGTGCCGGCGAGGATTGCGTCGGAACGAGAATGTCTGAACTTATTGAAGTTCCTGCAGGCGTCTGGTTTGCCGTTCTGTCAAACGGGTGATGTCGGCCATATCAGAGTTTGACAGCTGTAACCCGGGCTTTCTCAGCGTCGCGCAGGCAATGACACCGCGTTGGGCCATGATGTGTTTTCTCACCGCCAGGCCGATGCCGGGCTGTTGTTCATAGCGGGCCAGCGGCAGATAGGCGTCGAAAATATCGTGCGCCTTTTCGATCTCACCGGTCGCATGGGCCGTGATGACATCGACCATCATCTCTGGATAGGCAAAGCCGGTCATGGCGCCGTCGGCGCCGCGCGTCAACTCTTCCGGCAAGAAAAGTCCGCCGCCGTTGCCCGTCAGGATAGCCACACGCCTTGCATCACCCCGATCACTCGCAGCGCGAATTGCCGACAGCTTGGCCAGGCCAGGAGCATCTTCATGCTTGAGCATCACACAGGTGGGTGAATTTTTGATGATGCGCAAAATCACGCCGGTTGACATCTGCACGCCAGTGGAGACCGGATGATCCTGCAGAACCCAGGGTACGTCACTGCCAAGCGTCTCGTTGACCATGTCAAAGTAGGCCACGATCTGATCATCGGTGCGCACTGAAGCAGGGGGCGCAATCATGACGCCCGAGGCGCCCAGCGCCATCACGCTCTGCGTTAATTCACGCATCGGCGCAAAACCTGCGGATGATGCGCCCACCACGACCGGGACACGGCCATTCACACGCTGCAGCACCTGTTGGGTGAACAGCCTTGATTCTTCAGCGGTTAACTTGGTTGCTTCTCCGAGAATGCCCAGGATGGTCAGGCCCGATGCGCCCTTTGCCAGATAAAAATCGACCATCCGATCCGTGCTTGCCAGGTCGAGCGCGCCGTTCTCTGTGAACGGGGTGATGGCGATCAAATAGGCGCCCTTGGCGCTTGCAGACAATTTATTCATGCTTTCTCTTTTGACTCTTCATAACGGGCTTTTGTAGCGGCATTGGGTGGGTAAAGTCCCGGCAAGGCGGCCCCCTTTTCGACCTCGTTCATGATCCACGTTTCAAGGCGTTCTTGCTCGACAGCCAAGGCCACAACCTCTTCCAGCAGAGCCGCCGGAATGAGCACCGCGCCATCTGAATCAACGACGATGACATCGTTGGGAAAAACGGCGACGCCACCGCAGGCAATCGGTTCCTGCCAACTCACGAACGTCAGGGCTGCCACCGACGGCGGCGCCGCCGTGCCTGCGCACCAGACCGGAAATCCGCTCGCGAGCACACCCACCAAGTCGCGCACCACGCCGTCGGTGACAAGAGCTGCAACGCCCCGTTTGCTCATCCGCGTACACAGGATGTCACCGAAAATGCCGGCATCCGTCACGCCCATGGCATCGACCACGGCAATACAGCCTGCGGGCATGGCTTCGATGGCCGCCCGTGTCGAGATGGGTGAAGACCAGGATTCCGGCGTGGCCAGATCTTCGCGTGCAGGGACGAAGCGCAAGGTGAAGGCCCGTCCAACGCGACGCGGTTGATCGCTTTTGATCGGCATGGTGCCTTTGAGCCAGACATGACGAAGGCCTTTTTTCAGGAGCACCGTCGTCAGGGTGGCCGTTGTGACATTGGACAGCGTGCGGATGAGGTCTGCGTCCAGGGGGAGTGTTTCTGTGGTCATGGTTTACCTCGTTTTGCCGTGTGGGTATCAGATGCTGGAAATCAGTCCACCATCCACGCGTAACGTGGACCCGGTCATATAAGACGAGCGCGTGCTGGCCAGGAAGGTCACGACATCGGCATATTCGTCCGGGTTGCCGTAGCGGCCCATGGGGATGGCGCTGGTGCTTTCTGCACAGACTTGCGACACGGCGCGTCCTTCTCTTTTCGCTTTCGCTTCATCGAGAAACTTGATGCGCTCGGTGGCAATTCTGCCGGGCAAGATAATGTTGCACGTGATGCCGTCCTGCGCCACTTCCCGTGCCAGTGTCTTGGACCAGCCGACCAGGGACAAACGCAGCGCATTGGAGATCGCCAGGTTCGGGATGGGGGTCACCACGCCGGAAGACGTGCTGGTGATGATCCGTCCCCACTTCTTGACACGCATACCCGGCAGCACACGATCCGTGATGGCCAGCACCGACAAGACCATGGTCTGGAAACTGCGCGTCCACAGGGCTGCATCCTGACCAAACGCCGTGGTGGGCGGTGGGCCGCCCGTATTGTTGATCAGTACATCCACGCCACCAAACCGGCTTTCAATTTCCAGAATCCGCGCATCCACCACCGACAGGTCGCCAATATCCCACAGCAGGGGCAGTGCGGTGCCGCCCGCTTTTTGCACCGACTCAACGGTGCGCATGAGCGCCTCTTCATTGATATCGGCAACCGCGATGTTGGCCCCTTCGCGTGCCAAAGAGCTGGCAATGGCACACCCCAATCCGCCACCTGCGCCAAGCACCAGTGCAGTTTTACCTGCTAATCCCATATCCATAAACAGTCTCCATGTTGATTGCATTGGCGAAAGACGCCCCAATGGTGGAATTTCTTCAATCCAAAAATGCTGGTGCGAGTGTGGGGGTTTCGGAAAGATAGGTAAAGACCGTTATCATCCTTTCAGGAAGCAGTTTTTCTACGTTATGGATACCTTATTTCTTGAAACTTTGATTGCAGTCGTTAACAGTGGCACGCTGGTTGACGCCGCGCGTCAAATGAACGTGACGCCGGGGGCCGTGGCGCAACGCTTGCAGACGCTGGAGGCTGAGATGGGAGCCAAGCTTGTCATGCGAGCCGGACGCACGGTGCGCCCGACCGAAGCCGGTGCAAAACTTGCCTTGCGGGCCCGAAGTGTTTTAAGAGATTTCAACGACCTGCGTTTTGTGGTCGACCACGAAAATCTCTCGGGTGAACTCAGGATTGGCGCCATCGCAACCGCCCTGACCGGGATGATTCCGCACATTCTCGGACGACTGGTCAGATTACACTCAAAAATTGAAGTTTTCATCGAGCCCGGTTCCTCGGAACGTCTGTATCGACGTGTTCACAACGGCGATCTGGATGCCGCCATCATTGTCAAGCCGGGGTTTCCCATTCCGAAAGTGCTGGACTGGGTCAATCTGAGAAAAGAGCCATTGATCGTCATCGCCTCGACCACGACCACGCAAGACGACCCCCATGCTCTTTTAATGAGTCACCCCTTTATCAGTTACGACAAAAATCAATGGGGCGGTTACCTTGCGGAACGCTATTTGCAGCAGGCAGGCTTGGCCCCGAAAGTCCGGTTTGAACTGGATGCGCTTGACGCGATCGCCGTCATGGTGGATCAAAACTTGGGCGTGTCTTTGATCCCGGACTGGGCACCGCCTTGGCCACAAGGTCTCTCGTTAAAAAAAATCCCGCTTTCACGACCCCACCAAAACCGGGAGGTCGGCTTGATCTGGAACCAAGGGTCTTCTCGCATTCGGCTGGTCGATGCTTTTCAAAAAGAGGCAATGTGTCACGCACAAGCTGGATAGAACGCTGTGCGCAATGGGATTCACGCTGAGCCGGGTTGGCAGGCGCCGCCGCTACTCGGGCGCTCAGACCTTCAGGCTTTGCGCCACATGGTCGGCAATCGCCAGCGCGGCGGTGAGTCCGGGCGATTCGATGCCAAACAGATTGACCAGGCCCGGGATGCCATGCCGGGTGTGATCGTCAATTCGGAAATCTGCGGCCGGTGCGCCCTGCGCCGCCAGTTTGGGCCGGATGCCGACATAGTCGGGCTGCAAAGTTCCCGCGTCCACACCCGGCCAATAATGGCGGATCTGGCTCTGAAAGGTGTCCAGCCTAGCTGGGTCCACGGCGTAGTCAATTCTTGATACCCATTGCACATCCGGGCCAAAGCGTGGCCGTCCGCCCAAGTCCAGCGTGAGATGGATGCCCAGGCCACCGGCTTCAGGCATCGGATAAATCAGATGCGAAAAGTTCGCCCGTCCGCTGAATGAAAAATAGTTGCCCTTGGCATAGAACAAAGGGGGAATGCTGGCTGCGGGCAGGCCGACCAGGCGCGCGGCCACCTGCTGCGCCTGCAGGCCGGCGCAATTGATGACGCTGTGAGCCAGCAGGGGCTCAATGGCGCCCTGGACGCGCAGGACGATGCCGTCGGACGTGATCTCGCCACCCTCAACCGCCGACTGAAAGGCAAACAAGGCGCCGGCCTGTTCGGCATCGGCTTGCAGTTGCAGCATGAGGGCATGGCTGTCAATGATGCCGGTGCTGGGTGACAGCAGCGCTGCCAGACAAAAAATATCGGGCTCCATGGTCTTGACCTGCGCGGCCGTCAAGCTCTGCAGATCAAACACCCCATTGGCATTGGCCTTTTCCCGCAAAGCTTGCAGCGCGCTTAACTGCCCGGCATTGGTCGCCACAATGAGTTTGCCGCAGCGACGATAGGGGATGGCGCGGCTTTCGCAATAGGCGTAAAGCGACTGCCTGCCCCGCACGCACAGGGTCGCCTTCAAGGAGTTGGGTGCATAGTAAATGCCGGCATGAATCACCTCGCTGTTGCGGGAACTGGTGCCGGTGCCGATGCTGTGGGCAGCCTCCAGCACCATCACCTCGCGCCCGTCCTGCGCCAGGCGGCGCGCCACCGCCAGGCCCACCACGCCGGCACCGATCACGACGCAGTCAACGCGTTCCATGCGCGGGCTGCTCCAGCGGATATATGGAGGACGCCAGTGCCTTGAACGATAGCGTCAATCCAAGCCGCTTCGAGGCGGCCAGCAGGTGCGCGCGCGCCGCTTCGCGCGCTGCGTTCGGATCAGCGGCGACGATGGCCGCCAGAATTAAGCGGTGCTCCTGTTGCGCGGGTGATGGCCCGACCGCGCGCTGCGCTGAGTTTTCCCACGCCAGGCGCCGGGTTTCAAGCAACTGGTGTGCCAGAAAGTCCACAAAACCCGAGAAATACGGGTTGCCGGTGGCAATTGCGATGGCCCGGTGAAAAGCAAGGTCGGCCACACCGGCGGCCGCAAAATCGCCCGCGCTGCGATCCATGTCGTCCAGCGCGCAGCGCATGGCCAGCAAATCGTTCGGGGTGCGCCGCAGCGCCGCGAGTTCGGCCGCTGCACATTCGGCCCAATAACGCAACTCAAAGACGTGCTGAAAATTGATATCTCGCCCACCCGCCTGGCTGCTGTCCGCCAGCCGGTAGGCGTTGCCCACCGGGTTGTCAGACACATAGGCCCCCGACCCCTTGCGCGTCACCAGAATCTGATCGACCTTGAGCCGGGCAATGGCCTCCCGGATGACCGGGCGGCTGACCTTGAAGTTGTCGGCCAGCGTTTGCTCGGCCGGCAACCGTGTGTTGGCTGGATAGACCCCAGACTGAATCTCGGTCTGCAGTTTGTGCACGACGCGCTCAACAAGAGAAGAGGGCCGCTCCAGCGGATCAATCATCAAGGCTCCAATTTATCTGTAAGGCTGCATGACAAATTATAGCCAGATGGATTTTGCCCAGCGCTATTTCGAGCGCGGGAGCGGGCTAGAAAGGGTAACGCTCACGCATGCTGCGGGCGTTCAGCAGCACGCCCGTCATTAGCGTGAACAAGGCGACGGAAGCCAGAATAATGGCCGCAGCCGTCCAGGGCCGGTCGATTTGCTGCCGAAACTGGACCAGTGAAACGGCTGTGCCCAGCCAGCTCGCGGTTGCGCAATAGGCCGCGAGCTGCAACAAAAAAAGGCTCCAGCGGCTTTTGTAAAAAAACAGCAGGGGTGTTGCCAAACACAGGCCAAGCACAAGGAAGTTGCCCATCCTGAAGAAATGAGCCCCCATGAGGGAGGCGGCGATGACGTAGAGGCTGATGCGCAGGGTCATTTGTAATCAATCCGGAATAAGCGATATTTTTGCGGGATATTGGGCTTTGCAGCCCGGCTTCCTATTAACGTTTCACATCAACCACAACTCGACCGCGCACTTTGCCGTCCAGTAATTCTGTTGCCACGGCGATGGCTTGCGAAAGTCCTATTTCACGGGTGATGGCTTCGAGCCTGGTGATGTCGAGGTCGCGGGTGAGCCGCTGCCACGCTTCTTGACGAACCTTGAGCGGGGCCATGACGCTGTCGATGCCATACAGGGTCACGCCGCGCAGGATGAAGGGCGCCACCGTGGCCGGGAAATCCATGCCGCCCGCTAGTCCGCAAGCGGCCACCGCACCGCGGTATTGCGTGGTGGCGCAGGCATTGGCCAGCGTATGGCTCCCGACGCTATCAATGACCCCTGCCCAGCGCTCCTTGCCGATGGGCTTGCCGGGTGCTGAGAGTTCGCTGCGATCGATGACCTGGCTTGCGCCCAGCGCCTTCAGGTAATCGGCCTCGGCGCTGCGCCCCGTCGACGCGACAACCGTGTAGCCCAACTTGGCAAGCAAGGCGACGGCGACGCTGCCCACACCACCGTTGGCGCCGGTGACGAGAATCTCACCATCGGTTGGCTCGATGCCATGTTTTTCCAGTGCCAGGACGCACAGCATGGCGGTATAGCCGGCGGTGCCGATGGCCATGGCCTGGCGTGTCGTGAAGCTGTTCGGCAGAGCAAGCAGCCACTCGCCCTTGACGCGCGCTACTTCAGCCAGACCCCCGCAGTGGGTTTCGCCCACACCCCAGCCGTTCAGTATGACCTTGTCGCCCGCCTGCCAGGCTGCGTTGGTGCTTTCAAGCACGGTACCCGCGAAATCGATGCCTGGGACCATGGGGAAACGTCGAACCACCGGTGATTTTCCAGTGATCGCCAGCGCGTCCTTGTAATTGAGTGTTGACCACTCGACCTGGACCGTGACATCGCCCGCAGGCAACACAGCCTCGTCGATGGTCTGAAGCGCGGCCTTGTAGCCGGCATCGTCCTTGGTGATGAGAATTCCTCTGAACATGTTATTTCCCCGGCTGTAAAAAATGAAACATTCGCTTGTAGTTTATGGCACGAACGCGCAAGCGCAAGGGCAGTGGCGCCCGATAATCGCAACTCAAATAGCCGGAGAATCGAAATGAGACGAGTTGTCGAGGCAGTGGGAAAAGTCGTGGTCGTCATCACCGTTGTGATGTGCTCCGGGTGCGCAGTCGTGGCCGTTGCCGATGCGGTCGTGACGGTGGCTGCAACCGTCGTGACGACCGGTGTCCAGGCAACTGGCGCGGTGATTGGCGCCGTGATTCCGGATTAAAAGGTCTGGACCTCTTGACCCTCGTGTCATGACGGGAACACGGCACAGCCTAAGCAAACACCCCTGCCGTGTCCTGCATCCGCTCTGACACTTCACCCAGATGGTGCAGGCTGTCGCCAAACGTCATTTCCAGTTGGGTCAGTTTCTTGAAGTAATGGCTCACGATGTATTCGTCGGTGACGCCAATGCCGCCGTGCAGCTGCACCGCCTGCTGGCCAACAAAACGCATGGAGTTGCCCAATTGGTACTTGGCACGCGCCATCGCGGCACGGCGCTCGGGCGCGGGGGCGTTGAGTTTGAGCGCGGCATAAAAACTCATGGACCGTGCCAGCTCGAGCTGCATCTTCATGTCGGCGGCGCGGTGCCGCAGCGCCTGGAAGCTGGCGATGGCCACGCCAAACTGCTTGCGCGTGTTCATGTACTCGGCGGTGATCGCCAGCGTTTTGTCCATCACGCCAACTGCTTCGGCACAGGCGCTAGCAATGCCGATGTCCACCGCGTGCTCCAGCGCGCTCAAGCCGTCCAGCGTGATCAGCGTGGCGGGGGCATTTTGCAGCCTCACTTCGGCGGCGCGGCTGCCGTCCTGGGTGCCGTAGCCTTGGGTGCTGACCCCGCTGGCGCTGCGCTCCACCAGAAACAAGGCCAACTGGCCATCGAGCAGGGCGGGCACCATGAAGGCGTCGGCTTGATCACCTGCTGAAACTATACTTTTGGTAGCTGTCAGCGTATAGCCGACGGGGGCTGGAGCCGCTTTTGCCTCGCAAATATCGAGACGGTAGCGAGCGGCGCGCTCCTGGTACGCCAGCACCACCAGCGCTTCGCCGCTGGCTATTTTTGGCAGCCAGGCGGATTTGACGGCCGGCGGTGCGTAGCCGCTGAGCACGCCGCCCGCGATCAGGCTCTGGTTGAGGGGTTCCAGCACGATGCCGCGCCCGAGCTCTTCCATCACCACCATGCCCTCGACCGGGCCCATGCCCATGCCGTCATATTGCTCCGGGATGTACAGGCCGCACAGGCCCAGCTCGGCTATTTCACGCAATGCGTCGCGTGAAAAGCCACCGGCCTTGACGGTGGCACTGCGGCGCTCAAAGCTGTAGCCCTTGTCAACCCATTTGCGCACGGCGTCGCGTAATTGTTCCTGGTCGTCTGTGAAATCGAAATCCATGTTGGTCACCTGTCTTGTTTTGGAGTTCCGCGGCTTCAGCCGAGAACGGTCTGGGCCACGATCGTGCGCTGCACTTCATTGCTGCCGCCGTAAATGGTGGTCTTGCGCAGGTTGAAGTAGGAGGAAGCCAGCGGCGCGCACCAGGCGGCCGCACCGGGATAGTCGCCTTGCCAGCCGGCTTCCATCGCCTCCTGGATCAGGGGCAGTGCATAGGGACCGGCGGCGAGCATCATCAGTTCGCTGTAGCGCTGCTGAATCTCGCTGCCGCGTATCTTCAAGAGGCCTGCAATGTCGAGTGAGTTCTTGCCCGACTTCTCTGCCGCCAGCACGCGCAGCACCAGCATCTCGAGCGCCACCACGTCCACTTCAAGCTTGGCGATTTCGTCGCGAAAGCGCACGTCCTCATAGACGCCTTCGGCCTTGGCAACGCGTTTGAGGCGCTCCAGCTCGCGCTTGGTGCGGTTCACGTCGGCGATGTTGGTGCGTTCATGCGAGAGCAGGTGTTTCGCGTAGGTCCAGCCCTTGTTCTCTTCGCCGATCAGGTTCTCCACCGGCACTTCGACGTTGTCGAAAAAGACCTCGTTGACTTCAGGCTCGCCGTCGAGCAGCACCACCGGGCGCACGGTGACGCCGGGGGACTTCATGTCGATCAGCAGGAAGCTGATGCCGGTTTGCGGCTTGCCTTCATTGCTGGTGCGCACCAGGCAGAAGATCCATTCGCCGTACTGGCCCAGCGTGGTCCAGGCCTTCTGGCCGTTGACGATGTATTTGTTGCCCTGACGCTCGGCTTTGGTCTTGACCGATGCCAGGTCGGAGCCCGCGCCGGGCTCGCTGTAGCCCTGGCTCCACCATACCTCGCCACTGGCAATGCCGGGCAAAAAGCGCTGCTGCTGCTCCGGCGTGCCAAACGCCATGATGACTGGCGCCACCATCACCGGGCCAAACGGCAGCACGCGCGGCGCACCGGCCAGAGCACATTCTTCTTCAAACAAGTGCTTCTGGATCGAACTCCAGCCGGGGCCGCCAAAGGCGGTGGGCCAGGCGTGACCGAGCCAGCCCTTTTTGCCCAGAATCTTGCCCCAACGTTGCAGGTCGTCTCGGCTCAGGCGCAGGGCGTTGTGCACCTTGTGTGAAATATCAGTGGGCAGGTTCGCGCGCACCCAGGTGCGTATGTCTTCACGAAACTGCTGCTCTTCAGGGGTAAAGGCCAAATCCATAGGGGAGTCTCCAAATAAGCCGTATTCTTGGTTCCGACATAACTTGAGTACAAGTCAGTCTTCACCGAAATCGGGTTTTAGCACGATCGTTCGATTTGAGCTGTCCAGGTGGTGACAGGTCGAGTTCAGCAGACAATTTTCTCAAACTTTCGTCGCCATCGATCATCTGTTCCGAGCGACGCCTGTACTTGCATGTTTGCTGGAATCTTGACAATACGCAAGGCTCGCAAAGACTGGTTTGAGCACAGTGGGTATTTCTCGCTATCCTGTCCCTGCGCGTCATCAATGCACAGGGGGCGCGATTCGGATATTTTGTGTGCATGCCGCTGCATTGAACATTGGGAGACCGCATTTGGATACCGCGCTCAACCGCAATCAAAACCACCTGCTGGCTGCCTTGCCGGCGGTCGAGTTCGGGCGCATTGCGCCGGAACTGGAGTTGGTTGCGATGTTGCAGGGCGAAGTTCTCTATGAATCAGGGCAAGCCCTGCAGCATGTCTATTTCCCGACAAGCGCCATCGTGTCCCTGAACTGCGTGACAGAGAGCGGCGCAACGTCCGATATCGCTTGGGTGGGCTGTGAGGGCGTTATTGGCACTGCGCTTGTCATGGGCAGCCACGCCACCCCGACAGCGGCCGTCGTCTGTGTCGGCGGCTATGGCTACCGACTGAAGGAACAAATGCTGATGCAGGAACTCCGGCGCACCGGCGGGCGCCGTGCCGGGGTGATGCAGCACTTGTTGCTGCGCTACACCCAGGCGCTGATGACGCAGCTGTCCCAAACGGCAGTCTGCAATCGGCATCATTCGGTGGAGCAGCAACTGTGTCGCTGGCTGCTGTCAACGCTCGACCGTGTGCCCTCCAATGAATTGACCATGACGCATGAACATATCGCCTGCATGCTCGGTGTGCGCCGTGAAGGCATCACAGAGGCCGCCGGGCATTTGCAGCAAGCGGGTCTCATTCGTTATTACCGCGGCCATATCACGGTGCTTGACCGCGCGGGCTTGGAGATCCACGTGTGTGAATGCTATGCGGTGGTCAAAAAGGAGCATCAGCGTTTGCTGCACGACGTAGGCGAGCGAGCGGAACTTTTCCCCAGCCAGTCGCCGCAAATTTTTCACCTGGCGTCAGGCTTTGCCTAGATCTGTTCAGGAGGAGAAACGCCCAACTCGGCGCACAGCTTTTGCACCGTTTCACGCAAGTTGGCCAGTTCCAATTCGAGTCGTTCCAGGCGTTCTGCGGTGTTGCCGGGCAGGCCTTCAGACGAGCGGCCAAGCCCGGTTTGCGTCGCATCCACCGGGCCGCACAGCAGGTGCGCCCAGCGTTGCTCCCGAGTGCCGGGCCCCCGTGCCAGTTTGACCACCAGCGGGCCCCCTTTTTCAGCGGAGCGGTCTTGCAACTCTTCCAGAAAACCCTCGACCGAGGAAATGTCGGCAAATTTGTACCAGCGTTCGGTGTTCAGGCGCAGTTCCCCTGCCGTTTGCGGGCCGCGCAGCATCAACAGTCCCAGCAGCACGGCGGCCTGTTCGTAGACCCCGATGCCGCGTTGAAAGTTGTGTTCAAAGCGTGTGGTGCGCGAGCCACTGCTTTCGCGCACCAGATGGGTCTCTTTCAGCGTGTTCAGGGCAGCGGCCACGTCGGCTTCGGTCAATTCCATCAGCGGCTCGCGGCTGGACTTCTGGTTGCAGCCCAGCAGCAGCGTGTTGAGCGTGAGCGGGTAGCTGTCAGGTACGGTGCGGGCTTTTTCCATCAGGGTGCCGAGCACACGCGCCTCGATCGGGGTCAGGACAGGCGAGGGCGTTGAGGGGGCGAGGGGGGTGATCAAGGGGGAAGGGGTCAAGGTCATAATTCGGGCCGATATGAAAAACATCGTTATTTTGATCTCAGGCAGCGGCTCCAACATGGCCGCCATCGTAAAGACAGCGCAGCGCGAGGGTTGGCAGGACAAGTTTGGGGCCCGGGTGGCGGCCGTTATCAGCAACAAGGCCTCAGCCGGGGGACTGGTTTTTGCGCGTGAACACGGTATTGCCACCGAGGTGCTGGAGCACCAGGCTTTTGCGTCGCGAGAGGCGTTTGACGCGGCATTGGTCCAAATCATTGACCGCTTTGACGCGCCAGAGCAGCCTGCGCTGGTGGTGCTGGCGGGCTTTATGCGCATTCTCACGCCCGCATTTGTGGGTCGCTATACCGGGCGCTTGCTCAACATTCACCCGTCGCTGCTGCCGGCCTTTGCAGGTTTGCACACCTATCAGCGCGCGCTGGATGCGGGCTGCAAGGTAGTCGGTGCCACCGTACACCAAGTCACCGCGGAACTCGATCACGGCCCGATCCTGGCGCAAGCCGCGGTGCCGGTGCTGCCGGGTGATACGGCAGACAGGCTGGCGGGCCGTGTGCTCACCCAGGAGCACCTCATTTATCCGCGTGCGATTGCAGAATTGCTACAAAAAAGATAGCTATACATGCATATTTAACGGGGGCTACAGCCAAATTTGTTGCTCAGTCGCCGTGCGGATGGCGCTTTTGTTCACCGACGCCTGACGCAAGAACGCCGCAGTGTGGAGCCACACTGCGGCGTTGTTTTTGGTGGGCCTCCCGTGAGTCGAACACGGCACCAACGGATTATGCTTACCAACTACGACTTTCGTCGCCCCTTTCGGGTTTGTGGTCTGGACTGTCTCTTGTCTTTACGACCTGCCCGTACAGTCTCTACACGTTCTCTTCCAAAGAAGAGCTTCGCTCGGGATTGCCACGGTAATTGTTCACCAGAGGTTTCCCCGACTTTGAGCAGTTCTACCAAGGGGCAGAGTTAACTTGCGCCAAGGCAACCCAATCTGTTTATTCCACTCTCAGTGACTGAGGCTGAGGAAAAAAACCACTTTAAGTCCGCTGCTCTAACCAACATGAGCTAGAGGCCCGAAGCGCAGATTGTAAGGGCCTACTTGTGGTAGCTCAGGGCGTTGCTGACCAATTTCGACGTAATGTCCACAATCTGGATCATGCGGTCGTAGGCCATGCGCGTAGGGCCGATGACGCCCAGGGTGCCGACGACCTGGCCGTCCACTTCGTACGGTGCGCTGACGATGGACAGATCCTCGAAGGGGACCACCTGGCTTTCGCCGCCGATGAAGATGCGCACCCCCTCGGCCTGACCGGCAATGTCGAGCAAGCGCATGAGCTGCGCTTTTTGTTCAAACAGATCAAATGCGCGGCGCAGGTGACCCATGTCATTGGAAAAATCAGTCACTGCCAGCAGGTTTCGCTCGCCCGAAATAACCACTTCGTCCTGCGTTTCCGACATGGCCTCGGAACTGACCGCCACGGCCGCCTGCATCAGGCTGGCAATTTCCGAGCGAAGTGATTCCACCTCGTTTTTCAATCGCTCACGAACCTGCTCTATGGCCAGCCCGACGTAATGACTGTTCAGGTAGTTGGCGGCTTCAACCAATTGCGCCTGTGAATAGTCCGTCTCGGTGAAAATCACCCGGTTTTGCACGTCACCCTCGGGCGAGACGATGATGACCAGCAGGCGCCGCTCGGACAAGCGCAAGAATTCAATGTGGCGAAACACGGAGGAGCGGCGCGGTGCGATGACCACGCCGACAAACTGGGACAGGCTTGACAGCAGGTTGGCTGCGTTGGAAATCACTTTTTGCGGCTGATCGGGCGCCAGAACGTGGGCCGCGAACTGCTCCTGGCGCACCGTCAGCATGGTGTCGACAAACAGGCGGTAGCCGCGCGCCGTCGGAATACGTCCGGCCGAGGTGTGCGGACTGACAATCAAGCCCAGATCTTCCAGATCAGACATCACATTGCGGATGGTGGCAGGTGACAGTTCCAGCCCCGAGGCTTTCGAGAGCGTGCGCGAACCCACTGGTTGCCCATCGGCGATATAGCGCTCAACCAGCGCTTTCAATAACAACTTGGCACGGTCATCGAGCATGGGGGCATTTTAGTGATGTAATTTGCCAATGAAATCAAAATTCCGGCACGTGGCGCTGATAGGTAAATACCAGACGGTGGCGTCGGGCGCATCAGGCGCGTCCTCGCGTCGTGTGCTGGAAGACATTGCCCATTTTTTGGGTGCACAGGGTTGCGAGGTGGTTTTTGAGCACGACACCGCGCACAACATGGGCATTTCCGGCTACCCGGTACTGAATGTCGACGCCATCGGCGCGAAATGTGATCTTGGCTTGGTGGTGGGCGGCGATGGCACCATGCTGGGCATTGGCCGCCAACTCGCCAGGTTTGGCGTGCCCCTGATTGGCATCAACCAGGGGCGGCTGGGGTTCATCACCGACATCCCGCTGAACGGTTACGCATCCACGCTGGCGCCGATGCTGCGCGGTGAGTTTGAAGAAGATCATCGCAGCCTGATGCACGCCAGGGTGATGCGTGACGGGCGCTGTGTCTATGACGCGCTGGCGATGAACGATGTGGTGGTGAACCGGGCCGCTACCTCCGGGATGGTGGAGTTGCGGGTTGAAGTCGATGGCCACTTTGTTGCGAATCAGCGCGCCGACGGCCTGATCATTGCCACACCGACCGGCTCCACCGCGTATTCGCTGTCAGCCGGTGGGCCGCTGCTGCACCCTTCGATTCCGGGCTGGGTGTTGGTGCCCATTGCGCCACATACCTTGTCAAATAGGCCCATAGTCCTTGCCAACATTACAGAGATTGCTATCGAAATAATATCAGGACGGGATGCCAGCGCCAGTTTTGACACGCAATCGCTGGCCTCGCTGCTGCGAGGGGACCGCATCGTGGTGACACGCTCCGAACACAATGTGCGCTTTTTGCACCCCAGAGGCTGGTCCTACTTTGACACCCTGCGCCAAAAATTGCACTGGAATGAAGGAGTGGCCTGACTGTGAGCCTCAAACGTATTGTCTTGCGTGATTTTGTGATTGTTCGCGAGCTCGACCTCGATCTGGCTGACGGTTTCACCGTTCTCACCGGTGAAACCGGTGCCGGCAAGTCGATCCTGATTGACGCGCTGCAGTTGGTCACCGGCGGCCGGGCCGACGTCGGGGTGATCCGTGAAGGCACGAATCGCACCGATGTCAGCGCCGAGTTCGACGCGACGGCTGACCTGGCGCTTTGGCTTGAAACTGCGGGCTTTGAAATCGGTGACAGCCTCTTGTTGCGACGCACCGTGGACGCCCAGGGCAAAAGCCGCGCCTGGATCAACGGTAGCCCGGCCACGGCCACCCAGTTGCGGGCGGTGGGAGAGCAACTGCTCGATATTCATGGGCAGCACGCCTGGCAAAGTCTGACCCGTCCGGAGGCTGTACGGGGCTTGCTGGACGCCTACGCCCAGGTTTCGTCTGCCGCCCTGGCGACTCTGTGGCAGCAGTGGCGTCAAGCGCAGACCGATCTGGCGCAAGCCCATGGCGCGCAAGAGTCGCTACAGCGTGAACGCGAGCGACTGGCGTGGCAAATTGGTGAAGTCGAAAAGCTGGCGCCGCAGCCGCACGAGTGGATTGAGCTCAACACAGAACACGGCCGACTGTCCCATGCGCAAGCCCTGTTGGATGCTGCCCAAGGCGCCTTGCAGACGCTGGGTTCTGACGATGACGGCGGCGCTCTGGTGGCGCTGCATGACGCCTGCCAGCTGCTGCAACAGCAGGAGCACCTTGAGCCCTATTTCAAAGAGCTGACGGAGGTTTTGACCTCAAGTCTGGCGCAGGTGGAGGACACGGTTCACTCCCTGCGGGGCTACCTGCGCAAGACCGAGCTCGACCCCCAGCGCCTGGGCGAACTCGATGAGCGCATGGCCTTGTGGCTGTCCTTGGCCAGACGCTACCGCAGAGACCCGGCGGAGTTGCCTGATTTGCTGCTGACCTGGAAACAGGAACTGCAAAAGCTCGATGCTGCCGGCGATTTGGCCGGGCTGGAAGCCGCGTGCGCGGCGGCTCTTGACGCCTATATGCAGCAGGCCCGGCAGCTCTCCAAGGCGCGCGCTAAAGCCGCACCGCGGCTGGCAGCAGCCATCACCCAGGCCATGCAGGGGCTGGGTATGCAAGGGGGCCGGTTCGAAGTGGCACTGCAAGCTTCCGCTCAGCCGACGCAAAGTGGCCTGGAAGAGGTCAGCTTTCTGGTGGCGGGGCATGCGGGCAGTACGCCCCGGCCGGTCAACAAAGTGGCTTCTGGCGGTGAGTTGTCCCGCATGGCGCTGGCGATCGCGGTCACGACCAGCCGGCTTGGCACCGCACAGACGCTTATTTTTGACGAGGTGGATGCCGGCGTGGGTGGCGCCGTGGCCGAGACTGTCGGTCGCCTCATGCAGCAATTGGGTGTTGACCGGCAGGTGCTGGCGGTGACCCATCTGCCTCAGGTCGCTGCTTGTGCGGACCACCATTGGGTGGTGGCCAAACAATTGCAGGGCAAGTCGACGGTGAGTTCAGTCCTCGCTGTGCAGGGCGAACAACGGGTGGCAGAAGTGGCGCGCATGTTGGGTGGCGAGCGCCTCTCAGGCACGACGCTGGCGCACGCCAGGGAAATGCTGCAAACAGGGGAGTCATTCGATGAAGTCCGAGGCCGATAATTTGCAGATTGTCCTGATTACCGGCATGTCGGGCTCGGGCAAGTCGGTGGCACTGCACGCGCTGGAAGACGCTGGCTTTTTTTGTGTCGATAACTTGCCGCCCGAACTTTTTCTGCCATTCGTTGCGTTGCAGAAGATGCATCAAACCAAACGGGTCGCCATTGCGATGGACGTTCGCACAGCTTCGTCGCTGCCCTTGGTGCCCGAGCAGCTTGCGACCCTGCAGGCGCAGGGTGTCATGGTCAAGTCCTTGTTTCTGGATGCCACAACCGGAACGCTGGTGCGACGTTATTCAGAAACCCGGCGCAAGCACCCGCTGTCACAAGCCGCCTCCGATCACTCCCCGCTCGACCAGCGGCGCGCATTGGTGGACGCTATTGAGCTCGAGCGTGAGCTGCTGGCTGATCTGCGGGAAAACGCTCACGTCATCGACACCAGCATCATCAGGCCGTCGAAGTTGCAGGGCTACGTCAAGTCACTGATCTCCACGACTGGTGAGCAATTGACACTGGTGTTCGAGTCTTTCGCCTTCAAGCGCGGTATTCCGGGTGATGCCGACTATGTGTTCGATGTGCGCATGTTGCCGAACCCGCACTATGAGCCCGAGTTGCGCCAGCTGACCGGGCGGGACCTGCCAGTGGCTGACTTTCTGAAGGAGCAGAAAGACGTCGCGCTCATGCTGGAGCACATTCAGAAGTTTTTGAACCAATGGCTTGGCGCACTGGCACGGGACCACCGAAGCTACGTCACGGTAGCCATTGGCTGCACCGGTGGCCAGCACCGTTCGGTCTACCTCGTGGAAAAATTGGCGGAGCTGTTTGGCGACAAGTGGATGACTTTGATTCGGCACCGGGAACTTGAAGTCAGCCCGTTAACCCTGGAGTAGCAATTTTTTAACGGGGGCCGGCAGGCCCAGGCGCGGCCACTCATCCGCGCTCATCCACCGCCCCTGCGACGACGCCAGGGCAGAGCCTGGCATTTGCACCTGAACCGGATGCAGATACAGGTCCTTGTGAGTCAAGACATGGACAAAAGAAGGCGTGTCATGCAATGCGGTGCGATAACGCGCGGGAACCGCCGCCTCCAGGGCCTCGCGCTGGTCGAACCATGGCAAGCAGTAAAGCCCTGCCCAGACCCCAGGGGTCGGCCGCTGGCTCAGCCACACGGAGTCATCTTCGCCTTGAGCCCATAGCAACCAGATCGCCTGTGAACTTCGCTTGAGTTTGCGCGTCTTCACCGGGTAGGACTCGGGCCGACCCAGACCCCGCGCCACACAAGACCGGGCTAGCGGGCAGACTGCGCAGTCTGGCTTCTTGGCGGTACAAACCGTGGCACCCAAGTCCATCAATCCCTGCGTGTAGCGCGGCATGGCATGCGTCAGATCGCGTAGCGGCAACATTCGCGACGCCTCATCCCAAAGCCGTCGCTCGTTGGCCACTGACGCCAGGTCGCTGTCAAAGCCCAGCACGCGCGTGAGCACGCGCTTGACGTTGCCATCCAGAATGGCCACCCGTTCACCAAAGCACAAGGATGCAATGGCTGCGGCCGTCGAGCGACCAATACCCGGCAGTGTTTGAAGCAACTGGGCAGTTTGGGGGAAAAGGCCACCATGCAATCTCATGACCGCCTGGGCGCACAAATGGAGGTTGCGGGCGCGGGTGTAATAGCCCAGGCCACTCCATAAACCCAAGACGTCATCAAGCGCTGCTGCGGCCAGCGATTCAACGCCAGGGAATCGTTCCAGAAAGCGGGGGAAATAATCCAGCACGGTCGCCACCTGCGTCTGTTGCAGCATGATTTCAGACAACCAGACCCGGTACGGATCGCGGGTGTCCTGCCATGGCAAATCATGGCGGCCATGGGTCTTTTGCCAGCGCACCACCTGAGTGGCGAAATCCGTTACCACGCTTTCATTCAAGCTTGTCAAACCAGCTCAATGACATCACTTGCATCAGCGACATCAGTCACTGCGCACCGAGCCGGGTCGGTCGCCGTCATCAGATAGCCGGTTAGCTCTGACAGTTTGGTGTTGAGTTGATTCAAGTTGTTTTTTTGCGCCTGAATTTCATCAATGCGCTCACCGAGTCCACCGGAGGCCTGTTGAATTCGATCAATTGCTTCCAGTCGCCGATTGAAGTTGCGTCGCCGCTCGCGTAACTGAACATCGAGTTGGGCCGCCGCCGCTTTGCTCCACAACTCAAGGTCTCCCAACGCCGTTTCATGGATGGTGCGCAGACGGTTGGACAGGGCACGCACCAGTCGATCTGCAAATTCAGGCTGCGCCAGCCTGAACGTGTTGCCAAGACTCAAGTACTGGAGATGGCTGCGTTCCACCAGATCAAGATCGTGCAGATAACCGTCCAAGGCAGGTTCGGTTGGCGCCTGCAATGAAAACCCATATTCGCCGTTCAATTGTCGAAACGTTGCTGCCAGCATGACCTGGATCTCAGCGCTGATGGATTGCACTTGCCGCAGGTTGTTGCGCAGCCGCTCAAAGGTGTCGCCATAGGCGCGTTTGACGCCCAGCTTGATGCCCTTTTGTTGCAATACCTGGGTGAGCTGGGCCATTTCTTTCTTGAGTGCTGTCGGCCCCAGAAGACTGAATACTTCACGCAGCAGTTTCAGGTGGACCGAACGTACCGCATGAATTTTCGCGCCGCCCAGATCAAACTCGGTTTGCTCCTGCGAAATGCGGGATCGCATGTTTTTGATCACGGCTGAGTTTTTGCCCTGCAGACCCTCAAGCTCCATCAGTTGCTCTGTCAGGTCACGTCTGCGTATGTGAATAACGCGGCCTGTTTCGGCCTGTAAATCTGAAATGCCGCTGAAGATGGCTGAACCCAACATTTTCTGCCGTTGCCCCATGATGCCCCGGCTAAGCGCATCTTCAAGCGTGGATAGACAGCTGAGTTCCAGCAAAGCCGAATCGTCTGTCACCTTGGCCACCAAGCCCTTTTGCGCGGACACCGGGATCACCTGCTGCCTGGGGATGCCCAATATTTCGGCGGTTGAAGCCTGCTGGCGCTCAATCTGCGCCTGCACCTGAGCGGGTGAACTCAGGGCGTCCCACAAAGTGTCTATCTTGTTGAGAACCACCAGCCGCGAACTTGCATCAATCGAATCATCCACCAGGTGCTCACGCCAGATGGCAAGGTCCGACTTGGTGACGCCAGTGTCTGCGCCCAGAATAAAAACGACGGCATGGGCCTGTGGAATCAGGCTGACCGTCAGTTCAGGTTCGGCGCCGATGGCGTTAAGGCCTGGCGTGTCCAGAATCACCAGGCCCTGTTTCAATAAAGGATGCGCAATATTGATCAAGGCATGCCGCCATTTGGGGACTTCTACCAGGCCTTGCGCATTGACCGTCGGATTGTCTTCGGGCGTCTCGGTCTGCCAAAAACCAAGCGCTGTGGCTTCGGTCTGTGTCACATGACGGGTTTCCGCCACCTTCTCAAGAGCCTCCGCAAGCTGCTTTGGATCATGCACGTTCAGATCAATGCGCGTCCATTTCTCGGGCACCATGCGCCATTCCATCAAGGCTTGCGGTTGCAGGCGTGTCTCAATCGGCAGCAGACGCAGACAGGGTGGAACGTCCGCGTCATAACTCATCTCGGTCGGGCACATCGTGGTTCGCCCGGCGCTGGCGGGCATGATGCGCCGGCCGTAGCCGGCAAAAAAAATGGCGTTGATCAACTCGGATTTGCCGCGCGAGAACTCGCCCACAAACGCGACCATGACTTTGTCGACGCGCACCTGGGCTTCCAGGCGGCGCAAGCGCTCTTCCACGGCCGCGTCGAGTAGTTCGTGGTCGTTCAGCCACTCGGCCAATAGCTTCAGGCGCAGGGCAAACTCACGCCGCCACGTGCCGTGCAAATCAAATTGTTCGTTGAATGAAGTTGCCAAATTGCCTCCGCGCAATGTTTCAATATAGCACCGAGCGGCGCTTCAACGCCTAGGCTTTCTGGCAATGAGGGCAGTAAAACGTCGACCGCTGACCCTGTCGGAAGGATTTGATGGGCGTTGCGCAGACCCGGCAGGGCTGACCTTGCCGGGCATAAACCATGGCTTCCAGCTGAAAATGTCCGTTCTCGCCCTTTGCGCTGGAAAAGTCCCGCAGGGTGCTGCCGCCCTTTGCCACCGCGTGCGCCAGCACATCCCGGATCGCTGCGTGCAGTCTGGCGCTGCGCGGCCGGCTCAGTCGGGCAGCGCTCAGGGTTGGTCGAATGCCGGCCATAAACAGGGCTTCTGACGCGTAAATATTGCCCACGCCCACCACCGTATCACCCGCCAGCAATACCTGCTTGATCGCCGCTCTGCGGCGCTTCAATTCATCATGAAAGCGGTCGACATCAAAATCGTCAGACAAAGGCTCCATGCCAAGTTTGCCCAAAAGTTTGTGGGCTTCGGGCGCATTCTCACCCATTGCGTAAACCACCGCCCCAAACCGGCGGGGGTCAGTGAGTCGCAGCGTGCCAAGGGTGGTTGCCATCTCAAAATGGTCATGGACGCCAGCGGGGGGCAATTGCCTGGCAAAACTCAAGCTGCCGGACATGCCCAAGTGCACCAGTAGCAAGCCTTGATCAAGATCAATCAACAAGTACTTGCCACGTCTGCGCACTGCCTGCACGGATCGCCCCGCCAACTGGGCGGGAGAACATCCCAACGGCCAGCGCAACGGTTTGCCGATGCGCACGGAAATGACTTTTGCGCCTGCTATTTCGAAGGCAAAACTCAACCGTGTGACTTCAACCTCAGGCAATTCGGGCATGGCAAAGAAATTTGGGTGGCATAGATTATTATCATCTTATGATGCCTTTTCACCGTTTCCGTCGTTTCCCCGTGCTGCTCGCCCTCGTTTGCGCGTTGAGTGTGAATGCACAAACGCAGTCTGGAAAAGCGGCTGAGTCCACGACTTCAGCGCTCAGCAGCGAGCTCTTTTATCAATTGTTGTTGGGGGAACTCAATGCCCGCGGCGGTGAACCCGGCGCCGCTTACTCGCTGATCCTTGATGCGGCGCGAAAAACGAATGATCCAAAACTCTACCAACGTGCTGTTGACATCGCATTGCAGGCACGCTCGGGCGACTCGGCGTTGCTGGCCGCGCGTGCCTGGAAACAAGCGCAGCCCGCATCACGCGAGGCCAATCGCTACGTCCTGCAAATATTGATTGGTCTGAACCGTATTGGCGAGACACTGGAGCCGCTCAAGAGCGAGGTTGCAACAAGCGATGCCAAAGAGCGGGTCAGCACCATCTTGGGTCTTGCACGCTACTTTGCCCGCGCGGCCGATAAGAAACTGGCCGCCAGCACGGTTGAGCAAGCGCTGGCCGGTTACTTGAACGCGCCAGGGACCGGCGCTGCTGCCTGGAGCGTTATCGGACGCATGCGCCTTGATGCCGATGACGCCAGCGGCGCATTGAGCGCGGCGCGCAAGGCCCAGGCGCTGGATGCCAAATCAGAGCATCCCGTCTTGCTGGCCTTGGCCATGATGGGTGCCAAAGTGCCGCAAGCTGAAGCCCTTGTGACTAAATACCTCGAAGGTAAACCGCGGCCCGAGCTGCGAATGTTGTATGTGCGCGTCTTGCTGGACGCGCAGCGCTATGCTGAGGCGACAACGCAGCTACAACTTGTGACTTCTGAAAAACCTGACTATGCCGAGGCATGGCTGATACGAGGCGTACTCGAATTACAGGAGGGCCATCCCGCTGTGGCCGAACGCTCGCTGCAGCAATTTGTCGATCGGACGCTGGCCCAGCGCAATGAAACACCGCGCCCGCAAGCGCAGCGTGGTTTGACTCAGGCTTATCTTTCCTTGGCCCAAATTGCCGAGCAAAGAAAGGATTTTGTTCAGGCCGATGTGTGGCTACAACGCATTGACAGCCAAGAAGACCGGCTCAATGCCCAACTGCGCCGGGCCGCTCTCCTGGCGCGGCAAGGCAAGCTGGAAGACGCGCGCCAACTGATTCGCAGCCAACCCGAGGTGTCTCCTGCAGACGGTCGACTAAAAATAAGTGCCGAAGCACAACTGCTGCGTGACAGCAAGCAGTATCCGGCCGCCTATGACCTTCTGGCCCAGGCTGTTTCGACCAACCCTGGGGATTTTGACCTCACTTATGACCTGGCCATGGTGGCCGAAAAGCTGGGCAAGCTTGACGAGATGGAACAGCTGCTGCGCAGTGTCATCGCCGGCAAACCCGACGATCCCCATGCCTATAACGCATTAGGCTACTCACTGGCAGAGCGAAGCATTCGCTTGGTCGAGGCCAAACAGCTCGTTTTGAAGGCGCTGGACTATGCGCCAGGTGACCCCTTCATTAGCGACAGTCTGGGCTGGGTTGAATTCCGCAGTGGCAACCTGGCCGAGGCTCAACGCATTCTGGAGACGGCATTCAAAGCCCGCCCGGATGCAGAAATTGCAGCTCATTTGGGTGAGGTCTTGTGGAACCTGGGTCAGCGCGATCAGGCGCTGAGCACCTGGAAGCAGGGCTTGGAAATCAATGCCGAAAATGAAACCCTGCTTGAAACACTGAAACGCCTGCGTGTGACCTTGTGATGCGGCGCGGAATAACTGGTTTTGCGGCTGTTTTTTTTGCTGTTGTATTTATAGCTGGTTGTGCAGTCCCGGCGGGGGTCAGCACCACAAATCAGTCTGAGCGTTCAATTTGGCGCGGGCGGCTGGCGGTTCGGGTCGAGTCCGATCAGGCACAGTCTCAGCCCCAGGCCTTTGCTGCCGGGTTTGAACTGACTGGCAACGCCCAGGCCGGTGAGTTGACGCTGTACACGCCTCTGGGCACGACCGCCGCGGCGCTCTCCTGGTCGGCCCAAACGGCCCTTATGCGCACCAACGGCGAAATTCGCTCTTTTGCATCGCTGGACGCCTTGATCCAGCAGGCAGTCGGCGCCGAGATACCCGTGGCGGCGCTCTTTGCCTGGCTGGCGGGAGACAACATGAGTGTGGCGGGTTGGAGTGCCGACTTGTCGCAACTGGCTGATGGCCGGGTCACCGCCCGGCGTACAGAGCCCGCGCCCGTGACGGAACTGCGTCTGGTGCTTGAAAAGTGAAGTCACTCTACGATATTTGCGCCCCGGCCAAGCTGAACCTGTTTTTGCACATAACAGGCAGGAGAAGCGATGGCTATCATTTGCTGCAATCGGTCTTCATGCTGATTGATTGGTGCGACACACTGCATTTTGACCTGCGTGCCGATGGACAAATCAGCCGCGAGGATCTTGCGACGCCCTTGCCGCTTGATGACCTTGTTGTCCGCGCTGCGCGGGCTCTGAAGGCTGCCAGCGGCAGCCCCTTAGGCGTTCATATCGGGATCGAAAAATGCATTCCCGCGCAAGCGGGCATGGGCGGTGGATCTTCCGATGCGGCGTCGACCCTGTTGGCATTGAACCGTCTGTGGCGGCTCAATTTTTCACTCGAAAAGCTGATCAAAATCGGGCTGCAGCTGGGTGCCGATGTCCCGTTTTTTCTGGGTGGTCACAACGCCTGGGTTGAAGGAATCGGTGAGAAAATGGACCCTGTTGTCCTGCCCTCAGGTCGCTTTTTGGTGGTCAAGCCGGTAGAGGGGCTCGAAACAAGATTAATTTTCTCGGATCCGGCTCTTAAAAGGGACAGTGAAACAGCTATAATTTCAGGCTTCGCTGCAAATGCATTCGGTTTTGGTCGTAACGACCTGCAGAGTGTTGCCCAAAGACTTTGTCCCGGCGTGACCCAGGCCCTTGAGTGGCTTGCATCGCGTGGACTCAGTGGTCGGATGACAGGCTCTGGAAGCGCGGTGTTTGCACAAATGTTGCAAGATGTTGATCTGAGAGGCGCTCCAAGCGGTTTTCAGGTCAGGTTGTGTAATAGTTTGGATGTTCATCCCTTGGTGGGTTGGGCAGTCAGCGACAGGTTGTCGGTTGGTAGCTCTTAGCTGTCAACCCGTGTAGGGGAGTCGCCAAGTTGGTTAAGGCACTGGATTTTGATTCCAGCATGCGAAGGTTCGAATCCTTCTTCCCCTGCCAAATATTTTGTTGTATGGGCCGGCCGCCGGACGTACTGACGCAAACTCTACTCAATCGCTGGAATACTCATGCAGGCTCCCCACACCCCTGATTTCATGGTTTTTACCGGCAATGCCAATCCGGCTATGGCAGAGGACATTGCCAGCTACCTCAATATTTCACTGGGAGCGGCGACGGTTGGCAGATTCTCGGACGGTGAGGTAACCGTCGAAATCAATCAGAACGTGCGGGCCCGGGATGTTTTTGTGGTGCAGTCCACTTGCGCGCCGACCAACGATAACCTGATGGAATTGCTCATCATGGTGGACGCACTCAAGCGCGCATCGGCAGAACGCATCAGTGCCGTGATCCCCTATTTCGGCTATGCGCGGCAAGACCGTCGCCCACGCTCCAGCCGTGTCCCGATCACGGCCAAGGTTGTCGCCAACATGCTGCAGACCGTCGGTGTGGCCCGTGTTCTGACCATGGATTTGCATGCGGACCAGATTCAGGGTTTTTTTGATATTCCGGTCGACAATATTTTTGCGTCCCCCGTTTTGCTGGGCGATCTGCGTCAGAAAAACTATGAAGACCTGATTGTGGTGTCACCCGATGTGGGGGGTGTGGTGCGCGCGCGCGCCCTGGCCAAGCAGCTCAATTGCGACCTCGCCATCATCGACAAACGCCGTCCCCGAGCCAATGTGAGCGAAGTGATGCACGTGATTGGAGAGATTGATGGCCGCAACTGCGTCATCATGGATGACATGATCGACACTGCTGGCACCCTGGTCAAGGCGGCTGAAGTTTTGAAAGAACGCGGCGCAAAAAAGGTTTACGCCTACTGCACGCACCCTATTTTTTCGGGTCCCGCCATAGAGCGCATCACCAATGGCGATGCGCTTGATGAAGTGGTGGTCACGAATACCATCCCTTTGAGCCAGACGGCATCCGCCTGCGGAAAAATTAGGCAACTGAGTGTCGCACCGCTGATCGCCGAGACGATCCAGCGTATTGCCAAAGGCGATTCAGTCATGAGTTTGTTCTCGGATCAGGAAAACCTCTTTTGAGGTTTCTATAGAGCTTCATAAGAGGTTTTACAGAGTCTTTCTGATTTGGGCAAAAGTGGGCTCAAGCACAAAACATGATGTGTATTGAGCTTTTTTAAATCGGAGTCACACTGGTCGCGGTGGACTCCTCCTGGAGTAAAAACTATGAAATTCGTCGCTTTTGAGCGCGCCAAGCAGGGCACGGGTGCGAGCCGCCGTCTCCGCATCACCGGTCGCACACCGGGTATTGTTTATGGTGGTGGCGCTGAGCCACAGCAGATCGAGATCGATCACAATGCCCTCTGGCATGCCCTGAAAAAAGAGGCCTTCCACGCCGCCGTTCTGGATATGGAACTGGACGGAAAGGACAATAAGGTTTTGCTGCGTGACGTGCAGATGCACCCGTTCAAGCAGCTCATCCTGCACGTTGACTTCCAGCGCGTCGATGCCAGTACCCGCCTGCACATGAAAGTGCCTTTGCATTACAGCGGCGATGAAAACTCGCCCGCCGTCAAGACCGAAGGCTGCATTGCCAATCACGTGATCACCGAAATCGAAGTGTTGTGCCTGCCGACTGATCTGCCTGAATTCATCGCCGTGGATTTGAGTGGCCTGAAAAAAGGTGCTTCTTTGCACTTGGCCGATGTCGCACTGCCCAAGGGCGTGACCGCCGTGACACACGGCAACAAAAACCCGGTTCTGGTATCGGTGGTGGTTATTGGTGCCGCAGAGGCGCCGGTTGCCGAAGCTGGCGCGGCACCCGTTGCTGCTGCTGCTGCGCCCGCGGCAGCTGGCAAGGCAGCGCCTGCAGCTAAAGCACCCGCAGCCAAGAAGAAGTAACGCTTGAAGTGTTGGCGCAGCGCGACCTGCCACGCAGGTCGCGCTGTGTGCATCAATGGCAATGACTAGCTGCCAACTGCCCATTAATGGCCCACTCGTGGGCCATTTTGTTTTTTTGCGCTTACCCTGATAATTTGGACATGATCAAACTCTTTGTTGGTCTTGGCAACCCCGGCCCCGAATACGAATTCACCCGTCACAACGCGGGCTTTTGGTGGCTGGACGCGGTCGCCCGCGAACTCAAAGCAAGTCTGGCGATGGACAAAACTTACCATGGCCTGGTAGCGCGAGTCACCGTCAACGGGCAAGCGGTCTGGCTGCTCAAACCGCAAACCTTCATGAACCTGAGCGGTAAATCGGTCGCAGCACTGGCCCGTTTTTTCAAAATTGAGCCTCAGGAAATACTGGTGGCACACGACGAACTCGATATCGTGCCCGGCGAGGCCAAGCTCAAGCTTGGGGGCAGCCATGCAGGCCACAACGGTTTGCGCGACATTCACGCTCAACTGGGTACCGACGACTATTGGCGCCTGCGCTTGGGTGTGGGGCATCCGGGCGTCAAGTCGGAAGTTGTCAACTGGGTGTTGAAGAAACCCTCGCTGGATCACCGCGTGGCGATGGATCAGTGCATCGCCCGCGCCATCACAGCCTTGCCGCACCTGTTGGCGGGCGACATGGACAAAGCCACGCTGCTGATACACACCAGCAAGCCGCCCAGACCGAAGCCGCCCAGGCCTGAAAACACAGTGCCTGCAGCGCCGTAAATCCAGACACGCTTTTATCCCATCCAACCGGAGCTGCAGCATGCCAGGTCACACGTTAATTGCTATATTTATCATAGCGTCTTGCGCTTTATCGACGGGGGCTAGAGCCCAAAAAGTCTATAAGTGTGGCAATGTCTACAGCCAGACGCCCTGTTTCGGTGGGGACCTTATAGATCCTGCGGACCCGCGCACTTCGGCCCAGAAAGATCAAACCGATCTGGCCATTGGTCGTGATGCTCGCCTTGCTGACGCGATGGAGAAAGCCCGGCTGGCGCAAGAGAAAAAAGATCTGGCTGCGAACACGCCGGCGAAAAAGTCGCTGGAAAAGCCAGCAAGCGCCAAGGCCCCAAAAAAGCTCAGTACCCAGCAGGCGAAAGTAAAGAAGAAGAAAGAAAAAGAGTCTGACTATTTTGTCGCGCAGCTTCCGGGCGACAAAAAGAAAAAATCGACGCTCAAAAAGAGCACGCCGGAAAAGGACGTGAACAAGATCTGACGCCAGCCCCGTTGATGGCGTCGCTCAAAGGACGACGGGCTTCTTTACCTCAAGCTGCAGCCGCCGGTATTTCTGCCACAGTGTTTCCCGGTCTTCCACAAACTGCGGATCAATCGGTATGCAGGCCACCGGGCAGACCTGCACGCATTGGGGCTCGTCAAAATGCCCGACACATTCGGTGCATTTATGCGGATCAATCTGGTAAATCTCGACGCCCATATAAATGGCCTCGTTGGGGCACTCCGGCTCGCACACGTCGCAGTTGATGCATTCGTCAGTGATGATCAAAGCCATGGCTGGACATCCGCTGCAGGGTCAAAGGTATTCGGATTAACTAACATGGTTCCAATTATCGGCGCTGCCACATCTGGCGGCCCCAAGTCCCTACTGGCATCAGGCCCACGACCGAACAACCGGATGGGGTTAATGCGCGCCACCCGCCACCCGCCAGCCACCGCAGCGTGCGGTAAGCGGCCCCCCTCACGATGCTGCGAGAGTGGGGCGCTTGTGGCGCAGCCAGAGCTTCTCGATCTCGACTGCGATGAAGACCACAGCGGACGCCGCGAGACACAACATCAACTCCACCGGACTCAAGGCCTGTGTCTTGAAAATCGGGTTCAGCACCGGCACGTAAATCGTGGCCATTTGCAGCACGAAAGTCAGCAGCACAGCGCCGAGCAGCGGCCGGTTCGAGCCCAGGCCCAGGCGCCACAGTGACTCGGTCTCCGAGCGGATCGCCAGCACATGCGCCATTTGCCCCAGCGTCAACACGGTAAACACCATGGTCTGCCAATGCGCATGGCCGGTGGACATCGCCCAGGCCTGCACCAGCAGACATAAACCACCAATCAGCAAGCCGACCCACAAAATGTGCTGCCACAGGCCGTTTGCGAACAGGCTTTCCTGCGGCGCGCGTGGCGGGCGCTGCATGATGCCGCGCTCCGCCGGCTCGGCCGCCAGCGCCAGGCCCGGCAGGCCGTCTGTCACCAGGTTGACCCAGAGGATGTGAATGGGCAGCAGCGGGATGGGCAAGCCCAGCATCGGGGCCAAAAAGATGGTCCAGATTTCGCCCGAATTGCCGGTCATGGCATAGCGGACAAATTTCCGGATGTTGTCGTAAATGCGCCTGCCTTCCCGCACGGCGGCGACGATGGTGGCAAAGTTGTCGTCCAGCAGGACCAGGCTCGCCGCCTCGCGCGCCACATCGGTGCCGCCACGGCCCATCGCCACACCGATATCGGCCCGCTTGAGTGCGGGTGCGTCGTTCACGCCGTCGCCCGTCATGGCGACGAACTCGCCGCGCGCCTGCAAGGCTTCGACGATGCGAATCTTCTGCGCCGGATCGACCCGCGCGTAGACCCGCACGGAAGCCACGCGCTCGCGCAAAGCCGCTTCATCGATGGAAGCCAGCTCAAGCCCGGTCAGCACCTCGGCGTAGCCATCCACGACGATGCCCAGACGCCGCGCAATCGCCAGCGCCGTGGCCGGGTGGTCGCCCGTGATCATCACAGGCGTGATGCCTGCCGTTTGGCAATCGCGCACGGCGAGCGCCGCCTCCGGGCGTGGCGGATCGATCAAGCCCACCAGCCCGATCAGGCTCAGGCCGGACTCCACCGACTCGACTTCACCGGGCGTGGGCAGCGTCGCATGCGTGCGGCGGGCCAGTGCCAGCACGCGCAAGCCCCGGGCCGCCATGGCCTCGGCGGTCGCCAGCATGGCCTCTTGTTGCAGCGGCACCGCACCCTGTACACGCCATTGCGTGCTGCACAGGGGAATCACCGATTCGGGCGCACCCTTGGTGTAGGCCAAAAAGCCTGTCTCCGATCGATGCACGGTGCTCATGCGCTTGCGCTCCGAGTCGAACGGCAGTTCCTGCACCCGTTCAAACTGGCGCTCCAACTCGGCTTTGTCGAGCCCGGCTTCCAGCGCGACTTGCGTGAGCGCCGTTTCGGTCGGGTCGCCCTGCCACCGCCCTTCGCGGTTGCGGTTGGCGTCGTTGCACAAGGCGGCCGCACGCAACAGCTCCAGATGGAGCGGCCCGGCAAGCTCGCGACCCGGGGCGCCGCTTCCCGGTACCCACTCCTGCCCATCGGCCAGCAGCAGTTCGGCGTGCATGCGGTTCTGCGTTAGGGTGCCGGTCTTGTCTGAACAGATGAAGGTGACCGAACCCAGCGTCTCGACCGAAGGCAAACGGCGGATCAGGGCATTGAGCGACACCATGCGACGCGCGCCCAGCGCCAGCAACACCGTCACCACCGCGGGCAAGGCCTCGGGAATGGCGGCCACTGCCAGGCTCACGGCGGTCAGGATCATCAGCACTGGCGTCTCACCGCGCATCACCCCGACCAGAAAAATCACCCCGCAGATGGCGATGACCGCCAGCGCCAGCCGTTTGCCAAATGCCGCCAGGCGCAGCTGCAGCGGTGTGCTGCGGTCGGTGTCTCGGTCCAGCAACCCGGCCACCTTGCCCAGCTCGGTTGCCATGCCGGTGGCGACCACCAGACCGCGTCCGCGCCCGTGGGTGGCCGTGGTGCCCTTGAAGGCCATGTTGAGACGGTCGCCCAGCGAATGTGCGACCCCATTCAATGTGGAGGTGTGTTTTGCCACTGTGACCGACTCGCCGGTCAGGGCTGATTCATCCACCTTGAGTTGGGCAATCTCGATCAAGCGCAGATCCGCCGGCACCTGGTTGCCGGCCTCCAGCAACACAATATCACCGGGCACCAATTCACTGGCCGGGATCACCTGCGCCTGCCCACTGCGCAAGACGGTGGCCTGGGTGGCGGCCAGTTGCTGGAGCGCCGCCATGGCCTTGTCAGCCCGCCACGCCTGCACAAATCCGATGGCGGCATTGAGCAGCACAATCACCAGAATCGCCAGCGTATCAACCAGATCGCCGATGACGCCCGAGATCACCGCGGCGGCGATCAGTACCAGTACCATGAAATCCTTGAACTGGTCAAGGAACTGACCCCAAAGACTGCGCCCCGGCCGCCCCTGGATCTCGTTCGGGCCGTGCTGTTGCGCACGGCGGCTGGCCTCGTCCTCATGCAGGCCATGCGCCGGGTCTACCCCGTGCCGGCGGGCTAACTCCTGGGCATCATGCAGGTGCCAGCTATCCTTGCTAACCGGGGGTGCTTCCTGCGCCATCGCGACTTCAATGCGGGCTCAACCCCTGTCATTGAACCTCATCAAGGTCAGCCTCATCAACATCCGGCGCTTGCGCCGCCTTGATAATCATGACCGGCACATTCGCGGCGTGCAGCACTTCATTGGATACCGATCCCAGCAAGGCACTGCGCAAGGGACTCATGCCGCTGGCACCCATCACCACCAGATCGCATCCAAAACGCTCCAGAATATCAATCAGGGTATGGGCTGGATCACCTGAGGCCACTTCCGACTCATAGGGAATGTTGGCCTCCTGCAGCAGCGCCTCGGCTGCAGCCAGCGTATGAGCGCCAGCCGCGGCGCTGACCTCTTCAATCACTTGTGGATCGTGCGCCACCATCAACTCATACAAAGTGGCAGATTCCTGAACATTGGCCAGCACCATGCTGCTCTCCAGGCCGTCTTGCGCCATGCGGATGGCAAAGCGAACGGCGTCCAACGCGACAGTGGAGCCATCCACGGGCAATAATATTTTCATTTTTTTCTCCGGTTTGAGTTCGGGTTCTTGAAGATTGAGATTGAAATGGTCCAAGCGTGGAACGCGCGCTTGAACCCTGCTGCCACAGGGGGGTCAATATACGCCAGTCATTGCCAACGGCACAGACCTCAGGGCTGGGCCAGACTGCGAACTTTTTCGATTAGACATTCATTCACACTGGGCGATACAAATTTGTCCACCTCGCCCCCGAGCGAGGCAATTTCACGCACAAAGGTACTGGAGATGAATTGATATCTGTCGCTCGGTGTCAAGAAGACAGTTTCCACATCAGGCATCAGGCTGCGGTTCATGCCCGCGAGCTGGAATTCGTAGTCGAAGTCGGTCACGGCGCGCAGCCCGCGCACCATGGCCTTGGCACCCTGTGACACCACAAAGTCACGCAGCAATCCTGAAAAACTCTCCACCTGCACCTTCGGGTAGTGCTTGACCGCTTCACGCGTCATGGCCATGCGCTCCTCCAATGAAAACAGCGCTTTTTTGTGATGCCCCGCTGCGACTGCGACGATGACGCGGTCAAATAACTGCGTTGCGCGCCTCACCACATCTTCGTGGCCCAGGGTGATCGGGTCAAAAGTGCCGGGGTAAACAGCAATCACGTGGTTGGCCATTATTTGCCTGTCAATTGGGTGAAGAATGAGTTCAGTGGCTCAATGGGTCTTGGGGCTTGGCTCATGAACATTATGCAGTGCCGCTCAAGCGTCTAACCCGATGCGCTTGAGCAGATGGGCGTGAACAGCACCGGCTTTGAGGTGCCGGTGCACTTGCAGCCCGGCGCTCTCAAGTTGCGCGTCTGTCCACAGAATTGGGGCCTCCAAGTACACAAAACCACCTGCTGCCACGGCGCGGCCCGCTGCTTGCAGCGCCGCTTCAAACAGCACGGAGTCAAAGGGTGGGTCCAGAAACACCGCGTCCATGCTGGCTGGGTCCAGGTGTTTGAGGGCCGCCAAGCCATCACCTCGCACGATCTGCGTTGTGCTGGCTTGCAGTTGGATCTGAACGCGCTTGAGCTGTGCCACCAGGGCGGTGTCCTGTTCCACCAGCAACACTTCTTTGGCGCCACGGGACGCGGCTTCAAAGCCGAGCGCACCGGTACCGGCAAAGGCATCGATACAGCGCCAACCGGTCAGGTCCTGGCCCAGCCAGTTGAACAGGGTCTCGCGCACGCGGTCGGGTGTCGGGCGCAGGCCCGGATGTTCGGCCACGGCGAGCTTGGTGCGTTTCCAGAGACCACCGATGATGCGTACCTCATGTGTCTGCGGGCTGCGGGGCCGGATGGGCCGTGCCGGTTTCTGTGGCGCTACGGATTTGTCTTGTTTCATCAGGGAGCTTGAGTAAGGAGAAAATTCTTGTGCCATGGTAGCGCGTCCACTAGCTGTCTATGTCACTTGATTCGTGATTTGACGCGGGCAGGTCGCTAATTTTGGCATCCGCCGCCGCAGTTGTCCCGCCCGAACGGCTTGGCACGATCGAGGCCGATTTGTGCGCAATTTGGCTTGCTTTGGAGCCGTATTCGTGTGAAAACACCCAGGTGAACTCAGCCCCGAGCAGAAAAATCTGCGCCGAGAAATAGACCCACACCAACAGCAGCACCAAGGACCCTGCAGCACCAAAACTGGACGCCACGCCGGTCTTTCCCAGATACAGACCAATCAGAAATTTGCCAATTTCGAACAACAACGACGTGACCGCGGCGCCAATCCACACATCCCGCCAAGCGATGCTGGCGCGTGGCATCAGCTTGTAAATCATCGCAAACAGCAAAGTTGAAATGGCAAAAGAGACGCCGAATGTGAGCAGATGAAGCACGGTTTCCCAGCCCCGGAAAAGCCCATCACTCCATTTGCCCAAGGCGGCGATCACGGCACTGACCACCAGCGAGACCAGCAGAAGAAACACCAAGCCCAATACCAGGCCGAACGACAGCAGGCGCGTGCGCAGCAGGGTCCAGAGACCGTTCCCTTTCACGGAGGCTGGAACGCGCCAGATGCGGTCAAGGGCGCTTTGCAATTCGGCGAATACCGTGGTGGCCCCAATGAGAAGCGTCACGAGACTGACCAGCGCTGCCAGCAAATCCTGCGCCGGTTCCCTGGCGCTCTTGAGCAGCCCCTGTACCGCGATGGCACCTTCCCAACCAATGATGCCCTGGATCTGCGCCACAATTTCACCGCGGGCCGCTTCCGCGCCAAAAAACAGGCCGGCCACAGCGATCACGATGATGAGCAGCGGGGCCATCGAAAACAGCGTGTAGTAGGCCAGCGCGGCGCCCATGCTCGGGGCATAGTCGTTGATCCACGCCGCTACCGATTTATTGATCAGACTCCAGATCTGTTTGAGATACATGTCGGGCATTTGATGTTGTGAAGATTCACCCGCTAAAAATGGAACGCATCAATCGGCATTTGACTCTGGGCGTGCTGATTAACCCTCATTTGCCAGCGTTCACACCACCCAGCACCACCGTCACCATCCTGTCTGGCTGCAGCTTGCGCTGAAATGCGGTCTTGATGTCTTTGGCCGTGACCCTTGCCACCTGCTGGGTCCAGGTTTCCAGGTAGTCCAGCGGGAGCCCATTCCAGGCGATGTTGGTAACGTTGTCGAGCAATTTGCCGTTGCTGTCGATGCGCAGGGCAAAGCCACCGATCAGGTTGTCTTTGGCGGCTTTGAGTTCGGCCGCGGTCGGGCCATGGGTGACAAAATTGGTGAGCACGTCGCGAGACACCTGCACCGCCTGCTCGGCCTGGTCGGGCCGGGTTTGCAGGCCCAGCGTGAACGCACCGGCATGCAGGCCGGGCGCAAAGTAGCTGTACACGCTGTAGCTCAAACCCCGCTTTTCGCGGACCTCGTTCGTCAGGCGCGAGACAAAGCCGCCACCGCCCAAAATATAGTTGCCCACCGTCAGCGCGAAGTAGTCGGGATCATTGCGCTTGAAACCGGGTTGTCCGATGAGCACGTGGGCCTGCGCCGAGTCGAATGAAATCTGTTTGACGGCGGGCTTGTCCAGCGGCACCACCTCCGCCAAGGGCGGCAGCGCCGGACAGGCGGCGTCCGCGGTGGACAGGCGCGCCAACAACTGTGTCACCAAGGCTTCGGCCTGGGCCCGGTTGACCGCTCCCACCAGCGTCACCTTGGCCCGGCACGGGGCAATCAGGCGGGCATGCAGTGACTTCATATCCGACACGTCGATGCGCGCCAAGGTGGCCTCTGTCATCTCAAAGCCATAGGGGTGCGGGCCGTAAACTGCCGCTGCGAAGGCGCGATTTGCCAGCGTTGCCGGGCGGGTATTGGCTTCCTTGATGGCGGCGTTCAGGGTTTCGCGCTCGCGCTGCCAGATCGCCTCGGGGAAGGCGGGCTCACCGAGTTGGCGGGCCGCGAGTTGCACCGCTTGGGCCAGCAACTCCGGGTAGGTGAGCGAGCGCAGCGAAAAACTCATGCGGTCGCGGCTGGCACCGGCGTGAAACGAGGCGCCCAGGTCCGCCCAGGCTTCACTCAAGGCATTCTCGTCCAGGGCGGGTTCGGCGGCGCCAGCGCCCGCTGCATGGCCCGGACCTGCCAGCACGCCCTTGCCGGTCATGCTGGCGCTGACGCTGGCCAGCCCGGCCTGGTCGGCCGGGTCGCGCCGACTACCGGCGTCAAAGTCGATTTGCACATCCAGCATCGGAATGCCGTGGCTTTGCACCAGGTAGATTTGCGCGCCGGAGGCTTGCGTCCAATGCTCAATGGGAATGCCGGCCCGCACCGGATTTATAAGAAATAGAGCTGTAGCCCCCGTCCATATTGCGTAAGCAGCTATATTTTTAAGAGTGATCATGAGCTCTGTTTCGATGTGTGCGTGCTGCGCTGTCAATGCCGGGCGCCCGCAGGGGGCGTGCGCCGGGTGCGGGTTTTGTCCAGCGGCTGCGGCAACAGCACGGCCACGGTCAACTGGTCATCGCCAAAATAGCGCTGTGCCACATCCTTGACCTGCTCCGCGGTGACCGCACGCAAGCGCTCGATCAAAAGCGCGTCCGCGTCCAGCGGCAGCCCCTGTACCCAGTTGCTGCCCAGCTCCTGCGCCTGGTTGAAGACCGAATCAAGCTTGTAAACCTCGCTCGCCACCCATTGGGTCTTGACGCGCGCCAGCTCCGCCTCAAGCACGCCGTCGCGGGCTACGCGCGCTACTTGCGCGCGTAGCGCGAGCTCGACCTGCTCAGCCGTCTTGCCGTTCGAGGGCACGCCGACGAGCATGAACAACTGCGGTCCACGACCCCACAAGCCGTTGTCGGCGCCGACGCTGTCAGCGACACGACCTTCGCCCTGGGTCAAGGCGCGCTCCAGCCTGGCACCGCTGTAGCCGTCCAGCACGGCGGCGAGCACGGTGAGCGCCAGCGCGTCAGCGTTCTCTTTTTTCGCATCCAAAGACTTCAGGCTCGGCACCTTGAAGGCCAAACTCACATACGCTTGTTCAGCGGGCGCTTTGAACGCCAGGCGTTTGAGGCCGGCCTGTTCAGGTTCCTGCTGCGGCTTGCGCTCCGGCACGGCCCGTGCGGGCAAAACACCATAGTATTTTTCAGCCAGTCGATGCACCTGCGCTACGTCCACATCACCGGCCACGACCACCGCCGCGTTGGCCGGCACATACCAGCGTCGGTAAAACGCCCGTGCATCCGCTGGCGTCAAGGCCTCCAGGTCGCTCATCCAGCCGACAACGGGCCGCCGGTAGGGCGATGCAACAAAAACAGCCGCGTTGAGCGCTTCATGCAACAGGGCGCGCGGCTTGTCTTCGGTGCGCAGGCGGCGCTCTTCCTTGACCACTTCCAGCTCTTTTTTGAACTCACCGTCAGGCCACTGGTTATGGGCAAAGCGGTCGGCCTCCAGCTTCATCACTTCTTCCAGCCGCGCGGCGGGAATCTGCTGGTAAAAGCCGGTGTAATCCTTGGTGGTAAAAGCATTCTCGCGCCCGCCCAGGGCCGCGACCCGGCGCGAGAACTTACCGGCGGGCACGGTCGGTGTACCTTTGAACATCATGTGCTCCAGCACATGCGCCACGCCGGAGGTGCCGTTCACCTCGTCCATGGCACCCACCCGCACCCACAGCATGTGGACGGCAGTGGGCGCGCGTCGATCGGGTTTGACGATGACGGTCAAGCCATTGGCCAGGGTAAATTGTTCCACCGGGCTCGGGGTTTGCGCGTGAGCCGTCAGGCCACCCAAAAGCAACAGGCCGTACCAGGGCAAGCGCTGCCACACAGCACGCGGACGGGGACTGGAGGAGCCCTGCAGGCGTGGTCGAACTGACAGTTGCGCCCAAGACGTGACGACTGCGCGGAGCGAAAAGCAGGAAAAATACTGGTATATCAAGCGCATGGGCGCAGGGGAGGTGAGTCGTTTCATAGAATGCTGTGATTCTAAGAAGTTGCCAAATGTTCAGTTTTTTCAAAAAGAAACCTCCGCCTGCCCCTGTATTGCCAAAAGCGCCCGAGCTTGCGACCGCGCCAGCGACTCCGGCAGCCGCCACGTCCGGTGGTTCGTTGATTGGCAGCGCGCTGGTCACGCCGATTGATATTCCTGTTGCGCCCAGCGTGCCGCCAGAGCGGCAGAAGTGGCTGGAGAAGCTCAAAGCTGGCCTGGGCAAGACCGCCAACAGCATCTCCGGGGTCTTCACCGGCACCCGGATTGACGAGGCGCTTTACGAAGAGCTTGAAGGCGCGTTGCTGATGGCCGATACGGGTGTCGCGGCCACCCAGTACCTGCTTGATGATTTGCGGCGCAAGGTCAAGGAGAGCGGCATTACCCACCCGGTGGCCCTGAAGAACATTCTGGTGGCAAGTCTCACCGAATTGCTGCTGCCACTGGAAAAGCCGCTGGTCATTGGGCTGCACAAGCCCACCGTCATCATGGTCACTGGTGTCAATGGTGCGGGCAAAACCACCTCGATTGGCAAGCTCACCCAGCATCTGGCCATGCACGGCGCCAGCGTACTGCTGGCCGCTGCGGATACCTTCCGGGCGGCCGCGCGTGAGCAACTGGGCGTTTGGGCGACGCGAGCGGGCGCCAGCACCGACACACCCGACCACAGCGTGGAGATCATCAGCCAGCAGGGTGGCGACCCGGCGGCCGTGAGCTTTGACGCGGTCAGCGCTGGCAAAGCGCGCGGCAAAGACGTGGTTTTGGTCGACACCGCCGGACGCCTGCCAACCCAGTTGCACCTGATGGAAGAATTGCGAAAGATCAAGCGCGTGGTGCAAAAAGCCGACGCCACGGCACCGCATGAAATCCTGCTGGTGATCGACGGCAACACCGGTCAAAACGCCTTGACGCAAGTGAAGGCATTTGACGAGGCGCTGGGCCTGACGGGCCTGATCGTTACCAAGCTGGATGGCACCGCCAAGGGCGGCGTGCTGGCCGCCATTGCGCGCGAGCGGCCGGTGCCGGTGTACTTCATCGGCGTGGGCGAGCAGCTTGAAGACCTTGAGACGTTTAATGCCCGTGAGTTTGCGCAGGCACTGTTGGCGTGACGACATAGGCTGGTTGCCATCTTGTCATCCGCAGTAACCCTCTAGGCGGGCTGCTTCAACCCGCTAAACTGCGCGCATGTCACAACTCGTTGATAAGTTAGCCGACCTGACCGGCCTTCGGGATCGTGATGCGCTCGACCTCGCCCTGGTCAGCGCCATCCATGACTTGCTGCAGCCGCAGACTGCAGCGATCTACCGCGTTGTGGGTGAAGCCGGCAATGAGCGCTGGCTGACAACCGCCCAGATCAAGGCTGATCAACGGGTGCCCACATTTGACTCGGCCTGGTCCGATTTGCTGACACTGCCACGTTTGGCCGAGTACCCGCTGCGCCAGCAGGCCGGCGTCGGCAAACTGGTGATGCGGTCAAGGCTATATCCCGGCATCACGGTATTTCCGGTGAGCGGCAACCCGGGCGCTATTGGCGTGCTTGAAGTTGCCACCCATGAGCCGCTGTCTGAGGAATTGAGCCGATTGGTCAGTGGCGTGCTGCGCCTGTACCTCAATTTTCAGAGCCTGCTCGACTATGGCGAGCGCGATGCACTGACTGAACTGCTCAACCGCAAGACCTTTGATGGCGCCTTCCTCAAGGCAACGCTGGCGCAACACGTCGCCGTCGACAGCGTGCCCGACAAGCGGCGCGACACCAGCTGCAGCGGCAGCTTCTGGCTGGCGATGATTGACATCGACCATTTCAAGCATGTCAATGACAACTTCGGGCACCTCATCGGCGACGAAGTGCTGCTGCTGCTGGCACGCCTGATGCGTGTCAGTTTTCGCTTTCACGACCAGCTCTACCGTTTTGGGGGGGAAGAGTTTGTGGTACTGATGCGCTGCAATGGCGAGGCCGAGGCGGCTGCCGCGCTGGAGCGGCTAAGAACCAACACCGAAAACTACCTGTTTCCCCAGGTTGGCACCATCACCATCAGCATCGGTTTTTCTGAGATCAAAACCGGCGACACCCCCAGCGGCGCTTTTGAGCGCGCCGACAAGGCGGTTTACTATGCCAAGGAGCATGGCCGCAACCAGGTTTGCAGCCATGCCGCCCTGATTGCCAGCGGTGCGCTGGTGGAGCAGGCCGCTAACGTCGGCGACATGGAATTATTTTGAAACCTTGTGGGACAGACCGCAGTCGGAGACTTTGCGGGACAGACCGCAGTTACGCGAAGCGAACAAGCTCTGTCCTCAACTGACTAGAAATGACAAATACATTACTTCCCCGCATAGAAATTGAATCGGCCCCGCAGCCCACGGCTGCCGTCATCTGGCTGCACGGTCTGGGCGCCGATGGCAACGACTTTGCCGCGCTGGTGCCCGAGCTGGACTTGCGCGCCTGCCCACCGATCCGTTTTATCTTTCCACACGCGCCCTCTATGCCGGTGACCCTCAACGGCGGCTACGTCATGCCGGCCTGGTATGACATTCGCGGCACCGATCTGGTGAGCCGTCAGGACGTGGCCGGCATCCAGAAGTCCGCGCTGGCAATTGCCGCACTGATCGAGCACGAGGCGGCGCGCGGCATCCCGTACCAGCGCATTGTGCTGGCGGGCTTCTCGCAGGGCAGCGCCATGGCGTTACACACCGGTTTGCGCTTCAAGCAGCGCCTGGCTGGCATCATGGCGCTGTCGGGCTACCTGCCGCTGGCAGATACCTTTGCCGCCGAGCGCAGCGCCGCCAATGCCTGCACGCCCGTCTTCATGGCGCACGGCAGCCGGGACCCGGTGGTGGCACCGGTCCGGGGCGAAGCCTCGCGCGATCTGCTGCTCAGTCTGGGTTACCCGGTGCAATGGCACAGCTACCCGATGCCGCACAGCGTGCATCCGCGCGAAGTGGCCGACATCTCGCTTTTCCTGGCCGACGTGCTGGGCTGAGGATGGTCTGAAAGTGTCTTGTGTTGTTTTTGCCTGCCGCTAACATAGCGCACAGAGTTCAATTTACAGGAGCGCGTCATGCCAGTGGTCGTGGTTGCCAATCCAAAAGGCGGCGTGGGCAAGTCCACTCTTGCCACACATATTGCGGGTTATTTCGCGTCCCGCGGGCACACCGTGATGTTGGGCGATGCGGATATCCAGCAGTCCTCACGCTTGTGGCTGGGCTTGCGCCCGGCGGCCGCACGTCCCATCGCCACCTGGAGCGTGAGCGCCGACCTGATCGCCAAACCGCCCAAAGGCACGACCCATGTGGTGCTCGACACGCCTGCGGGCCTGCATGGCAGGCGTTTTAATGACGTGATGAAGCTGGCGGACAAGGTGATCGTGCCCTTGCAGCCCAGTGTTTTTGATATTTTTGCCACGCGGGCGTTTCTGGATCAACTGCGACAGAACAGGCACCATGACAAATTGCAGATTGGCCTGGTGGGCATGCGGGTGGACGCGCGCACCATCGCCGCTGACAAACTGCATGAATTTGTGGACTCCCTGGGCCTACCGGTGGTGGGTTACCTGCGTGATACGCAAAACTATATTCATTTGGCAGCCCGTGGCCTGACCCTGTTTGATGTGGCGCCCGGCCGGGTAGAAAAAGACCTGGCGCAGTGGCAGGCGATAGGCGAGTGGCTGGAAACTTAATTGCTTGAGGAGGTGAGCGGGCCGCTTTGTCGCTCATCTGACAAGTGAGCTGCGCGCGCACCGCTACAGTGGCTACATGAAAACTTTTCAAACTCTCTCTGAACTCTCAAATTTGATCGGCCAGGAAGTTGCCGTGAGCGACTGGATCACCATCACACAAGAACAGGTGAACCAGTTCGCGCAAGCCACTGGCGACCATCAGTGGATTCATGTGGACGTCGAGAAAGCCAAGGCGGGGCCATTTGGCGGCACCATCGCGCACGGTTTTTTGACGCTGGCGCTGATTCCCCGCTTTTTTGAGTCCTCTCTGACCATTGTGCAAACCCGCCTGAGCGTGAACTATGGGCTGAACAAGGTGCGTTTTACGGCCCCGGTGCCGGTGGGTAGTCGCCTGCGCGCCCGCATGAAATTGCTCAACAGCGAACCCATCGACCAGGGTGGCGTTCAAATGACCTGGCAGGTGGCGATTGAGCGTGAGGGCGCGCCCAAGCCGGTGTGCGTGGCCGAGTCAGTGGCGCGGCACTACCCGTGATGCGCCAAAGGCGTTTTGGCGCCAGGCTTCAAACACAGTGACCGCCACGGCGTTTGATAAATTAAGGCTGCGCTGGCCTTCGATCATGGGCAGCTTCAGGCATTGAGCGAGGGTAAATGATTGCCGCACGGCGTCGCTCAGGCCCTTGGTTTCAGACCCAAACACCAGCCAGTCCCCGGGCGCAAATTGCGCCTCATAAACAGGGCGACCGGCGCGGGTGGTCAGGGCAAACATGCGCTCAGGTGCTGGCTGTTCGCCAGCCAGAAAGGCCTGCCAGCTGGCGTGGCGTTTGACGGTGGCGTACTCGTGGTAGTCCAGCCCGGCCCGGCGCATGTGCTTGTCGTCCATGGAGAACCCCAGCGGCTCAATCAGGTGCAGGGCGCAGCCGGTGTTGGCCGACAGGCGGATGATGTTGCCCGTGTTGGGCGGGATCTCGGGTTCGACCAGGACGATATGAAACATGGGCTGATGTTATTCGGTGCGCGCAATCACCAGGCCCGTGATGTGCGCCGCGCCCGCTGCCCGCAGTGTCCGCGCCGCGCAAAAGAGCGAGGCGCCGCTGGTCATGACATCGTCTACCAGCACGACGCGCGCGCCTTTGAGTTGCGTCATAAGTAAAGGATCAACGGCAAACGCGTCTTTCAGGCTGTCGAGCCGCTCTGCACGTTTGAGCGAGCTCTGCGCCGGCGTGTCCTTGATGCGCAGCAGCAGGCGGGTGTTGGTCTTGCCGGGTGCGAGACGGTGCGCCAGCAACAGGGCCTGGTTGAAGCCGCGCGCTTGCAGGCGTTGTCTGGAGAGCGGCATGGTCAGCACGAGGTCGGCCGCGTCCAGCGCGGGTTCCACCCACGGCGTGCTGCGCAGCAACAGAGCAAAGGCATTGGCCAGGCCGGGGTTGTTGTGAAACTTGTAGTCAACGATCAAGTCTGACCAGGGAAAAGCGTAAGCCACCGCAGCCAGACAGGCGTCCAGTGGCGCTGGGGTTTTGACGCAGGCGCCGCAGCGTCGGATGTGTGGTGGCACCGGCAGCGCACAGGTTTCGCAGCGTGGCTGCGGCTGGGCGAAGCGGCTCACGCAGGTCTCGCAGATGGGCTGCGCGGGCCAGGCATGGCAGACCCGGCACTGGCTGGGCAGCGAGTTTAAAACCCTGGACGTCCCTTTAAGCAAGCTGGAAAACATGGAGTCAATATACTCTGCCGACTCCATCAAGCCCTGCCTTATGTCCACTCAACGTCCCCCCACCATCGATCCTCAAGCGGCCCAGCGCTGGCAGCGCATGGCGCCTGCTCCGTCACCGTGGCTGCATGAGGAGGTGGCGCGGCGCATGGAGGAACGACTGGCCTGGATCAAGTGCCAGCCCGACAGCTGGGCCCATTGGGAGCCGGTGCGTGGGGGCCTGCAGGCGCATGCGCTTCTGGCGCAGCGCTATCCCCATGCCGGGTGTTTTGTGGCCGAAGCCCGCAAGGACAAAGCGCAGTACGCTGCAAAACAAATAGCAAAGCCGTGGTGGCGGCCGACACGCTGGAGCGCCGGGGCAACCCACTTTGAGATGCCGGGCGCTGGCGCGGTGCAAATGCTGTGGGCCAATATGACGCTGCACATGGCGGCCGATCCGCAAGACGTGATGGCGCAGTGGCACCGGGCGCTGGCCGTGGACGGGTTTTTGATGTTTTCCTGTCTGGGTCCCGATACCTTGCAGGAATTGCGCGGCCTTTACCAGTCGCTGGGCTGGCCCGCGCCCTCGCACGAATTCACTGATATGCATGATTGGGGCGACATGCTGGGCGCCGCCGGTTTTGCCGAGCCGGTGATGGACATGGAGCGTATTACGCTGACCTTCGAGACGCCTCAGCGCTTGTTGCAGGAACTGCGTGGCCTGGGGCGCAATTTGCAGCCGCAGCGTTTCCCCGGTCTGCGAGGCCGGCAGTGGCGCGAGCAATTGCATCAGGGGCTGGAGCGCGCGCCACTTCAACTGACTTTCGAGGTGATTTACGGTCACGCCTTCAAACCCGCGCCGCGCTTGACGGTGCGGGCTGAAACCGTGCTTTCGCTGGCGCAAATGCGTGAAACCTTGAGCCAGCGCAAAAGCTTTTAAAGAAATTCTTGAGAAAAGGGCTTGACAACTCCGCGCCGCGTAAAAAAGTGTGAACTACAATCCCGTCCGGAGTTGGGTGGCGCCAGCCGGGTCACCGGTCGCTGTCGGCGATGTTGGTTCAGACCCGGCTAATTTGAGGCAATATAAAAGTGGACATGATGAAGCGCATTTTCAGTAAATTGGCGGCCACATTGTTGGTCGCAAGTGCCTGGGCAGGTACGGTTGCCTTCACGGCGGCGCAGGCCGTCAGCGATTTGCCGGGTGGCCCGGCGGTGCGGCAACTCAACTTGCACCCGCCTGTCACCAAAATTGCCGAAGAACAGGTTTGGCTGCATTGGTTCATGTTGATTCTTTGCACGGCGATTTTTGTTGCCGTGTTCACGGTGATGTTTTATTCCATCTGGAAACACCGCAAGTCGGTGGGACACAAGTCAGCCAATTTCCATGAATCGGTGACCGTCGAGATTGTCTGGACAATCGTGCCTTTTGTCATTGTGATCTTGATGGCGCTGCCGGCCACCAAAGTGGTGGTGGCCATGAAAGACACCACCAATGCCGACCTCACCATCAAGGTCACCGGCATGCAATGGAAGTGGGGCTACGATTACCTCAAGGGCGAGGGCGAAGGCATCGGATTTCTCTCTGCGCTGGACCGCACACAACGCGAAATGTCAAATGATGGCGGTCCCAAGGCGGGTGAGCAGGTGGAAGATTACCTGTTGAAAGTCGATCACCCGATGGTGGTTCCCGTCAACAAAAAAATCCGCCTCATCACCACTGCCAACGACGTGATTCACTCCTTCATGATTCCTTCGTTTGGCATCAAGCAGGACGCGATTCCCGGCTTTGTGCGCGACACCTGGTTTCGAGCTGAAAAAATCGGCGACTACCACGGCCAGTGTGTTGAGTTGTGTGGCAAGGAGCACGCCTACATGCCGATCCATGTGAAGGTGGTGTCAAGCGCGGACTACACCCTGTGGGTCAATGAAGAAATGAAGAAGCTGGCTGCGCTGGCCGACGATCCCACCAAAGTCTGGACGGCAGAAGAATTGTTTGCCCGCGGTGAAAAGGTCTACGCCGCCAATTGCGCCGCCTGCCACCAGCCCAACGGCAAAGGCCTGGGCACGATCAAAGCGCTTGATGGTTCTGCCGTGGTGCTCGATGCGGACAAAGGTCAGCAACTTGCCGTGCTGCTCAATGGCCGCACGGTGATGTTGCCCGATGGCAAACCCAATGTGATGCCGGCCTGGAAGCAATTGAGCGACACCGAAATCGCTGCTGTCATGACATACACCAAAAATAACTGGTCCAACAAGACCGGCCAACTGGTCCAGCCGTCTGATGTGACGGCGGCACGCAAGTAAACGGCGTCACTTAAAACACGTATTGAGAAGGAAATCAGCATGAGTGCCGTTTTAGACCGCCACGACCACGTCGAGCATGATCACCACAGCCACGCACCCACCGGCTGGCGTCGCTGGGTGTACGCGACCAACCACAAAGACATCGGTACTCTGTACATGTTGTTCAGCTTGACGATGCTGATGATCGGCGGCGTGCTGGCCCTGCTGATCCGCGCTGAACTGTTTCAGCCCGGGCTGCAATTGGTCAACCCGGAACTGTTCAATCAGCTCACCACCATGCACGGGATCATTATGGTGTTTGGCGCCATCATGCCGGGCTTTGTCGGGTTCGCCAACTGGATGATTCCGCTGCAGATTGGCGCCTCGGACATGGCGTTTGCCCGCATGAACAACTTCAGCTTCTGGCTGATGATTCCTGCCGCTGTGATGCTGGTGAGTTCATTCTTCATGCCGGGAGGCGCGCCAGCAGCAGGCTGGACGCTGTATGCGCCGCTGACCTTGCAAATGGGTCCGAGCATGGACGCCGGCATTTTTGCCATGCATTTATTGGGTGCGAGCTCCATCATGGGTTCCATCAACATCATCGTGACCGTGCTCAACATGCGCGCACCGGGCATGACCTTGATGAAAATGCCGATGTTTTCCTGGACCTGGTTGATTACGGCGTATTTGCTGATCGCCGTGATGCCGGTGCTGGCCGGCGCCATCACCATGACCTTGACCGACCGCCATTTCGGTACCAGCTTCTTCAACCCGGCCGGTGGTGGCGACCCGGTGATGTACCAGCACATTTTCTGGTTCTTCGGTCACCCAGAGGTCTACATCATGATCTTGCCGGCATTTGGCATCATCAGCCAGATCGTGCCGGCGTTTGCGCGCAAGAAGCTGTTTGGCTACGCGTCCATGGTTTATGCGACCTCAAGCATTGCGATCCTGTCCTTCATTGTGTGGGGACATCACATGTTCTCCACCGGCATGCCGGTGACCGGTCAGTTGTTCTTCATGTATGCCACCATGCTGGTGGCAGTGCCGACGGCCGTGAAGATTTTCAACTGGGTGGCCACGATGTGGAGGGGTTCCATGACCTTTGAGACCCCGATGCTGTTTGCGGTGGGCTTCATCTTCGTCTTCACCATGGGTGGCTTTACCGGCCTGATTCTGGCCATGGCACCGATTGACATCCAGGTGCAGGACACTTA
>Ga0209343_10000356_pt1 | contig 63018 bp, 55 predicted proteins | sample RifCSPlowO2_02_FD_184026 | JGI IMG/M metagenome (GOLD analysis project Ga0209343, IMG submission 184026) | Groundwater microbial communities from Rifle, Colorado - Rifle CSP2_plank lowO2_0.2 (SPAdes) (version 2) | ecosystem: Environmental > Aquatic > Deep subsurface > Groundwater | place...
GTGTGGGCCAACTCGTCCTGATGGCGGCGCTGCTGGGCCTCGCGCAATTCGCGCTCGGTCATGTCGCGGGCCACCAGCGAGTAATAGCGCTCGCCGCCGGCCGCGCAGTGAGCCAGCAGCAGCAGCGACACCGGCAACGGCGGCGCCGCCTGGCGCAGCAACTGCGCTTCGCTGTTCCACACCCCGTGCTGCTCGGCGCTCAAGCGCCCCTCGCCACGCAGGCGCTGCAAGTCAGCCGTCGGCAACAGGCTGTCGAGGGCCGGCAACGCAGCGTCCGCGTCCAGGCCGAGGGCGCGGCGAGCAGCCGGATTGAGATAGCCGAGGGCGCCATCAGCCTCGATAAACAGCACCAGGTCGGTGTTGGCCTCGACCACTTCGGCCAGGCGCCGCAGGTTCTCTTCGGCCTGCACGCGGGCGGTGATATCGCGCGACACGCTGACCACTTCCACCACGGCGCCGGTATAGGTTTCGCGGATTGCCCGGCTGGCGGTTTCGAACCACAGGTAATGGCCGGCCTGGTGGCGGATGCGATAGGTCATGGTGTGATAGCCGGCCTGCTCCAGCGCCTCGGCGCTGCGCTGCACCAGCAAGGCCTGGTCCTGGGGATGGAACAGGCTCTGCACGCGCACCCCACGCAGTTGCTCCGGCCAGTAACCGAGCAGGGTCCAGCTGGCCGGCGAGGCATCGAGGAAGCAGCCGTCCGGGGTGTGGCGGGAAATCAGGTCGGTGGTGTTCTCGGTGATCAGCCGATACAGGCGCCGGGCCTGAGTCGCCTCGCGAGCCTCGCGCACCTCGACGCTGGCATCCCGGCAGCGCGCCAGCACCCGCTGCGCCACCGGGTCGGGAATAAAGCTCCAGATCAGGATGCGCGCGCCATCCTCAGCCTCCACCGCTTCGATGGCCCGGCCCTGGCTCAGGCAGGCGCGCACCAGCGGCACATAGTTGACCGGCAGCAACTGGCTCAGCGCGCTCAGCGGGCGCTCGGCCAACAGCGCCTGCAGGGCCAGGTTGTGCTCCAGCAACCGCACCTCGGCGTCCAGCAACAGGCTCGGCTGCGGGTCGGCGGCCAGCAGCGGGGCGCAGCGGGTGATGCCAGCGGCCAGCTCGGTCAGTTGGCTCAGCAAGGTGCGCAACCAGGGCAGCCAGTCGAGGCTGGCGCCTTCATCTACCTCCAGCAACAGCACGCCCGGCTGCCCCGGCAATAACTCCAGGGCCAGGGCCTGGCCATGGCTGAGGGCCGCACGGCGCAGGCGCCCGGCCAGCCAGCACGGCAACTGGCGCAGCGCCTCCAGGCTAAGCTGGGGCTGCTGCTGCAACTGCTCGAACAACAGCAAATCGCTGGCCGCCAGCGGGTCGCCCTGGCCCGGCGGCAAGGCCAAGCCGCCCCCTTCCTGGGCATAGGTGCGGCTGCTGGGCTGCCAGCACAGGTACCAGGCCTGGCGCACCGGCCCACAAGCCAGCACGGCATGGCGCAAGGCCTCGGCACGCTGAGCCAAGGGCACGGCTTCGCGCTGCAGGCGCAACCAACCGTGCAAGGGCACCGCCAGGGCATCGACCGGCAGAGTCATTAGCAAAATCCTGTAGTAATTAACCTATACAACTATGGTATGGCTTCCATAGACGAACCGCAAAATCTATAAATGTTCACCGCCATTAACCGGTAATGCTGCATAGGCTACCGGAATCTCCAGCGCTAACCATTCGCCAAAGGTGTCATCTGCCATGTCGATCTACGAGCAAGGTCTCAGCCCCGCTGCCGTCAACCACATTGCCCTCAGCCCGCTGAGCTTTATCGAGCGCACCGCCGCGGTTTATCCGCAGTACCCGGCCGTGGTGCATGGCGCCATCCGCCGCAACTGGGCCACCACCTATGCCCGCTGCCGGCGCCTGGCCTCGGCCCTGGCTGGCCGTGGAATCAACAAGGGCGACACGGTGGCGGTGATGCTGCCGAACATCCCGGAAATGCTCGAAGTACACTTTGGCGTACCGATGATCGGCGCGGTGCTCAACCCGCTGAACGTGCGCCTGGATGCCGAAGCCATCGCCTTTATGCTGCAGCACGGCGAAGCCAAGGCGCTGATTGCCGACCGCGAGTTCTTCGACGTGGTCCACGCCGCCGTCGGCATGCTCGACCACCCGCCGCTGGTGATCGACGTCAACGACCCGGAATACGGCGAAGGCCAGGCCGTCAGCGACCTCGACTACGAAGCCCTGCTGGCCGAAGGCGACCCCGAGTTTGCCTGGCAGTGGCCGGCGGACGAGTGGGACGCGATCAGCCTCAACTACACCTCCGGCACCACCGGCAACCCCAAGGGTGTGGTCTATCACCACCGCGGCGCTTACCTGAACTCGCTGGGCAACCAGATGACCTGGGCCATGGGCAACCACCCGGTGTACCTGTGGACCCTGCCGATGTTCCACTGCAACGGCTGGTGCTACCCCTGGACCATCACTGCGCTGGCCGGCGTGCATGTGTTCCTGCGGCGCGTCGATCCGCAGAAGATCCTCAAGCTGATCCGCGATGAACAGGTCAGCCACCTGTGCGGCGCACCGATCGTACTCAACGCCCTGGTCAACATGCCGGACTCGGCCAAGGCCGCCATCGATCACCCGGTCAAGGCCATGGTCGCCGGCGCCGCGCCACCCGCCAAGGTGATCGGCGCGGTGGAGGAAATGGGCATCCAGGTCACCCACGTCTACGGCCTCACCGAGGTCTACGGCCCGGTTACCCTGTGCGCCTGGCACGCCGAGTGGGACGCCCTGCCGCTGGAAGAACGCGCGGTGATCAAGGCCCGTCAGGGCGTGCGCTACCCGACCCTGGAAGCGGTGATGGTCGGCGACCCGAAAACCCTCGAGCCGGTGCCACGCGACGGCGAAACCATCGGCGAGATCTTTATGCGCGGCAACACGGTGATGAAGGGCTACCTGAAAAACCCCACCGCCACCGCCGAAGCCTTCGCCGGCGACTGGTTCCACACCGGCGACCTGGCCGTGTGTCACCCGGACGGCTACGTGGAAATCCGCGACCGCCTAAAGGACATCATCATTTCCGGCGGCGAGAACATCTCCACCATCGAGTTGGAAGGCGTGCTCTATCGCCACCACGGGGTGCTGGAGGCCGCCGTGGTCGCCCGCCCGGATGAGAAATGGGGCGAGACGCCGTGCGCCTTTATCACCCTCAAGACCGATCACCAGGACGTCAGCGAGGCCGAAATCATCAGCTTCTGCCGCGACCATCTGGCCGGTTTCAAGGTGCCGCGCACGGTGGTGTTCACCCAGCTGCCGAAAACCAGCACCGGCAAGATCCAGAAGTTCGTGCTGCGCGACCTGGCCAAGGCGCTCTAACCCCCGCAGCCGGATCTAATCCGGGGCCAGCCACTCGGGCGCCCCGGATTGCATCCGGGCTACGGCCCGACCGCACCGTTTCCACAACAACAAGAACCGGCACGCGCCCCGGCGGGCGCGGCTTTGCCAACGGAGGCACTTATGCAACTGTACAACCGTAAAGACGGTGACGAACAACCGAGCTGGAAAGCCGGACCCTTCCGCGTGCGCCTGCCCTTCGTGCATTACCGCTGGGAAACCGCGGAAATGCTCCAGGCTCTGATCATGTTCGTGGTCAGCCTGGCCATGATCCCGCTGCTGGAAAAATACCTCGGCCTGCCCTACGACGTGGCCCTGGCCTATGTGGTGGTGTGCGGCATCGGCTTTATGCTCCCGGCGCTGCTCGGCGTACCCATGGTGCCGGGCTGGATCACCCCCGGCATTCCGGTGGTGCTGTTGTTTCTCGGCGGCTTTAAACCTGGCCCGGAGGCGATTCAGGCGCTGTTTGCCCTGCAATTTCTGGTCTTCGTGATCTTCCTGTTTCTCGGCGTCACGCGGCTGGGCAGCGCACTGGTTCGATTGATTCCCAACTCGATGAAAGGCGGGATCATTATCGGCGCCGGGATTGCCGCCCTGATCGGTGAAATCGACGCCGGTGGACGCCTGGCCAACACGCCAATCTCCCTGGTGATCGGCAGCCTGGCCTGCTTGTATCTGATGTTCTCGGTGTCGTTCAAAGGCCTCACCGAGCGCCTGCCGCTGGCACGCAAGATCGTCAACTACGGCATGGTGCCAGGCCTGCTGATCGCCATTTTCATCGGCATTGCCGTGGGCGAATACCAGATGCCGGACGTCAAATGGGGGATCACCGCGCCGGCCTTCGCCGAGATGTGGAACTACCTGCCGTTCAGCGTCGGCTTCCCCGCCATCGAGGTGTTCCTGCTGGCGGTACCGACCGCCGTGATTGCCTACATCATTGCCTTTGGCGACATCATCGTCGGCCAGTCACTGATGCAGCGCGCCGACGAGTTGCGCACCGATGAAGTGATCGAAAACAACATCGACCGCGTCCATCTGGTAACCGCCCTGCGCAACGCCCTGCATGCCTTCTTCGCGCCTTATCCGGGCCTGGCGGGGCCGCTGTGGACGGCCGTTGCCGCAACCATGGCCGAGCGCTACAAATTTGGCCGGCATGCCATGGAGTCGATTTACAGCGGCGCCGGGACGTTCTGGATCACCGGCTTTATCGCCCTGTTCGCCCTGCCGCTGGTCAGTTTCTTCCAGCCGGTGCTGCCGATTGCCCTGTCGCTGACCCTGATCCTCACCGGCTACATCTGCCTGATGGTCGGTTTCGAGCAGCTCAACAACAACACCGAGCGCGGCATCGCCGGCACCATGGGCGTGGTTCTCGCGGTCTATGGCGCCGGCTGGGGCCTGGCGGCCGGCGCGGCGCTGTACCTCCTGGTGGAGCGCACGCACCTGCTGAAATTCACCTCGAGCAAAGAGCTGCCCAACCTCGACTGATTGACCCTTGAGCGTTGGCACGGCGCCCCAGAGGCGCCGTGCTTTTTTATTCCGGGCGGGCGTCCACTGTGCCGCCCGCCCTTACAGGACACCGTCATGCGCACCCTCACCACCCTTAATGGCAACACCCAGAAGCTCGACGGCGGCGCCATGTTCGGCAACGCCCCCAAGGCCTTGTGGCAGCGCTGGGTACACGCCGACGCCGACAACCGCATCGACCTCGGCTGTCGTGCCCTGCTGGTGCAGGAGCCGGGGCGCAATGTCCTGATCGAGACCGGCATCGGCGCCTTCTTCAGCCCCGAGTTAAAGCGCCGCTTCGGCGTCCAGGAAGACCGCCACGTACTACTCGACAACCTGGCCACGCTGGGCCTGAGCGATGCCGACATCGACATCGTGGTGCTCACCCATCTGCACTTCGACCACGCCGGTGGCCTGCTCGCCGCCTGGCAGGCCGACCAGCCGCCGCGTCTGCTGTTCCCCAACGCCCAGTTCATCACCGGCAAGCGCCACTGGCAGCGCGCCAGCCGTCCGCACCCGCGTGACCGCGCGTCTTTTATTCCCGAATTGCTGGAGTTACTGCAAGCCAGCGGCCGCCTGCACCTGCTGGACGAATGCACCGGCACCCCGCTGCTCGGCGCCGGCTGGCACCTGCACTGGAGCGATGGCCACAGCCCTGGGCAAATGCTCCCGGAAGTGGCCCTGGCCGACGGCCCGGTGCTGTTTGCCGGCGACCTGATCCCCGGTGCGCCCTGGGTACACCTGCCGATCACCATGGGCTATGACCGCTTTCCAGAAGGCCTGATCGAAGAAAAGGAATGCCTGCTCGACAGCCTGCTGGCGCGCAACGGCCGCATCGTCTTCACCCACGACCCACAAGTGGCCATGGGCCGCGTGGCCCGCGACGCCGAGGGCCGCTACAGCCTGAGCGAGCACTGGCCGGCGGTGCAGGGCTTGCAGCAGTAGCCGCCACAGCCCCGGTAGGCGGCCAATGCTGTTCACTTAAGGTAGAGGTAACCCGGATGAAATCCGGGAGGGAATGGGCTGGATAACCCGCGCCCCGGATTGCATCCGGGCTACAAAAATGCCGTTCACCTGGCCTAAGTGAACGGCATTGCTGTAGGAGCCAGCTTGCTGGCGATATTTCACGCCGTACGCGGGATCGCCAGCAAGCTGGCTCCTACCGAGAAGATGAGCACGCAACAGTGCCGACTACAGGCCGCCCTGCACACCGAGATTGACCCCCAGCTCGGCGGCCAGGGTAAAGGGCAGAAACAGGGTGTCCAGCAGGGCGCTGAAGGGTAAATCCAGCCAGGCATGCTTAGGCGCTTGCGCGCCGAAGCGCTCCAGCGGACAGCAGCCGCCATGCAGGCTGTACCAGTCCAGGCGGGTGCCGGAGTAGATCAACGGCGCGCCCTGCTTGGCCGCGTCGGCGGTGCGCACGCTGGCGCAGCCGGGCAGCAGCAGGCTGGCGGCCAGCAGCACGGCCAGGGTTTTATGCATCGCCGCCGCCCTTGACCACGGCCGTAGCCCGGCTGCGATCCGGGATGGCGCGGGGAATCCCCCCGGATAAAATCCGGGCTACGGCGCAGGGCCAAGCGAGCATGCGGGCAGCCCTATTCATCACGGCTGCCACGGTGCTGTTCGCCCCAACGCGGCAGCATGTCCTGGGGGATATTCAGGCAATTGAGGATGCGTGCGACGACGAAGTCGATCAGATCGTCGATGCTCTGCGGCTGGTGATAGAAGCCTGGCGAGGCCGGCAGGATGGTCACCCCGAGGTTGGACAGCTTGAGCATGTTCTCCAGATGGATGCTGGAAAACGGCGCCTCGCGCGGCACCAGAATCAACTGCCGGCGCTCCTTGAGCGCCACATCGGCGGCGCGCTCAATCAGGTTATTGCAGGCGCCCGTGGCAATCGCCGACAGGGTGCCGGTCGAGCACGGCAGCACCACCATGGCGGTCGGCGCGCCGGAGCCGGAGGCCGCCGGGGCCATCCAGTCTTCCTTGGCATACACGCGAATCTGCCCGGCGCTGGCGCCGGTGTATTCGCTGAGAAACTGCTGCATGGCCTGGGGCTTGGGCGGCAGGGTGACATCGGTTTCGGTGGCCAGCACCAACTGCGCCGCCTTGGAAATCAGGAAGTGTACCTCGCGCTCTTCACGCACCAGGCAATCCAGCAGGCGCAGGCCGTACTGGGCGCCCGAGGCACCGGTCATGGCCAAAGTAACGCGTTCGGGGCCGCTCATGGATGAACTCCGTGGAATGGGTGAAACCGTCAGTCATGGGATCAATGCCGTTCACTTAAGCCAAGTGAACGGCATTTTTGTAGCCCGGATGCAATCCGGGGCGCTGGTTATCCAGCCAATTGCCTCCCGGATTTCGTCCGGGCTACCTCTGTCGCACCTTAAGTGAACAGCATTGCAGTCATGGGATGGGTTGAGCACAGCGCCACCCATCCTAGGTTCTATTCGCTCAGGGCCGCTGCCAGCTTGCCGTGCAGGCCGCCGAAGCCGCCGTTGCTCATCACCACGATCTGGGTACCCGGCGTGGCCAGGGCGGTCACGGCGGCAATGATCTGCTCCAGCGAGTCGCACACCGAGGTCGGCACCGTGCTGCTGGCCACGGTGGCGGCCAAATCCCAGCCGAGGTTGGCCGGCGCGTACCAGAACACGTGATCGGCCTGCACCACCGACTCAGGCAAGCCATCGCGGTGGGCGCCGAGCTTCATCGAGTTGGAACGCGGCTCGACGATGGCAATTAAGCGCGCGCCGCCGATGCGTTTGCGCAGGCCGTCGAGGGTAGTGGCGATGGCTGTCGGGTGGTGAGCGAAGTCGTCGTAGATGGTCACGCCACGCACTTCGGCAACTTTCTCCATCCGTCGTTTGACGTTGATAAAGGCGCTCAGGGCGGCGATGCCCAGTTCCGGCAGCACGCCGACATGCCGCGCCGCCGCCAGGCAGACCAGCGCGTTGGCAACGTTGTGCTGGCCGGTCAGTTGCCACTCAACCACACCTTGAGCCACGCCGTCGAAGCGCACTTCGAAGCGCGAACCGTCGTCATGCAGCAGGCGCGCCTGCCACTGGCCACCCTCGCCGGTGGTTTGCACCGGGGTCCAGCAGCCCATCTCAATCACCCGCTGCAAGGCGGCTTCGCCCTGGGGATGAATGATCAGGCCGTCACCGGGAATGGTCCGTACCAGGTGGTGGAACTGCCGCTCGATGGCCGCCAGATCCGGGAAGATGTCCGCGTGGTCGAACTCCAGGTTATTCAGGATCGCGGTGCGCGGGCGGTAGTGGACGAATTTGCTGCGTTTGTCGAAGAAGGCGCTGTCGTACTCGTCGGCCTCGACCACGAAGAACGGCGTGCCGCCCAGGCGCGCGGAAATGCCGAAGTTCTGCGGCACACCACCAATCAGAAAGCCCGGACTCATGCCGGCATGCTCCAGCACCCAGGCCAGCATGCTGCTGGTGGTGGTCTTGCCATGGGTGCCGGCCACGGCCAGTACCCAGCGGCCCTGCAGCACATGGTCGGCCAGCCACTGCGGGCCGGAAACATAGGGCAGGCCCTGATTCAGCACATATTCCACCGCCGGATTACCGCGCGACAGGGCATTGCCGATCACCACCAAATCCGGCGCCGGATCGAGTTGGGCCGCATCGTAGCCCTGGGTCAGTTCAATGCCCTGGGCCTGCAACTGGGTGCTCATGGGCGGATAGACGTTGGCGTCGGAGCCAGTCACGCGGTGGCCCAGATCCTTGGCCAGCACGGCCAGCGAACCCATAAATGTGCCGCAGATACCGAGAATATGGATGTGCATGATTTACCTTGCAGCGTGGTCAGAACCTGTAAATAAGGCCGGATAAAAACAGGCCGCAGGTTAGCACAGCGCCCAGGGCCGTTCGCGCCAGAACATCCGCATCCGCAGCTTGACCCGCCCAACTAGCCGGGCCTGGCGAGTCCATGCTTGCGCAGCTTGCGGTACAGGGTGTTGCGGCTGAGCCCAAGCTGTTCGGCCGTGCGACTCATCTGCCAATGCTGCGCCTCCAGCTCCGCCAGGATGGCCTGGCGCTCGGCATCGCCCAACTGATCGGCTTTGTGCGTGGCCTGCGGGATGGCGGGAGGCGGCGCATGGCGAATCTCGACCGGCAATTCGGCCGAATGAATGACGCCGTGCTCGCACAGCGCACACAGGCTGCGCAGCACATTACGCAGTTGCCGCACGTTACCCGGCCAGGCATAAGCCAGCAGCGCCTCGCGGGCCGTCGCCGAAAGGCGCACGGCTTGCCCGCGGGCCTCCTCGGCGAGAAGAAAATCCAGCAACGCCGGCTTGTCGCTGCGCTCACGCAACGCCGGCAACTCGATCACCAGGCCATTGAGGCGATAGAACAGGTCCTGGCGAAACTCGCCGCTGGCCACCCGCGCCTGCAGATCACGGTGGCTGGCACTGATCACCCGCACGTCGATGGCCTGGGCTTGCCCCCCAATCGGCTCGACCCGTCGCTCTTCCAGCACCCGCAGCAAGCGGGTTTGCAGCAGCAGCGGCATATCGCCGATTTCATCGAGAAACAGGGTGCCGCCATCGGCCTGCTGCAGCTTGCCGTGCATGCCCTCCTTACGCGCGCCGGTAAAGCTGCCGCCGCGATAACCGAACAGTTCACTCTCAATCAGGCTCTCGGGGATCGCCGCACAGTTCAGCGCGACAAACGGCTTGCCACCACGCGAGCTGACCTGATGCAGGGCCTTGGCGAAGGCCTCCTTGCCGGTGCCGGTTGCGCCACCGATCAGCAGCGGCACATCACGCTCATAGACCCGCAGGGCGCGGCGAAAATCACTCTGCAATTGCCCATCCGCCAGGCACACCCCTGGGGTTGCCAAGCTCGCCGTTTGCGCCTGGGCACTGCGCCGCGGTTGGCCGCGCAACACGGCAAACAGCAACTGGCCGCGCTGGGTGTACAGCGGCCAACTGGCGCCGGGCTGGGCCGAGGCACGGCCGAGCAGATCATCCAGGCGACAATCAAACACCTCCACCAGGGTGCGCCCGAGCAACTGCTGGCGCGCCAGGCCAAGCAGGTTGATCGCGCTCTGATTCACCGCACTGACCCGGCCGTCGCCATCGAAGGCCAACAAGCCCTCGCTGAACTGACCGATGTATTCGGCCTGGGCGTGGAAGCGCAGCAGCCACTCAGTTTCATAGCTGCGCAAAAAGTGACAGCTCTCGATGGCCTTGGCCGACAGGTTGACCAGGGCCATGGTGTGGAACTGGCTCTGGCGCGAGACGTCATGCCGCGCCGAGGACACATCCAGCACCGCCAGCAACTCGCCATGGGGGTCGAACACCGGGCTGGCCGAACAGGTCAGGCCGGTATGCCGGCTGCGGAAGTGCTCATCCTGGTGAATGGTCAGCGGCTGACGCTCAACCAGGCAGGTGCCAATGCCGTTGGTGCCTTCGCAGGCCTCGCTCCAGTCGGCACCGAGCCACAGCCCGGCCTGCTCGAAGGCACGTTTTTGCGCCTGTTCGGTGACGCAGTTGAGGATCACCCCGCGCGCATCGGTGAGCAGCACGGCATGACCGGAACCGGCCAACTGGCGATGCAGGCTGTTCATCTCGTTGCTGGAAATCTCCAACACCTGTTGCAACTGCTCGCGCCGTTCCAGCATGCGTGCGTGCTCGATGACCGCCGGCGGCATGTTCTGCGCCGGGTCGAGGTGATGCTGTTGCAGGCAGCGCAGCCAGGAGCGCGCCACCGAGGAATCGCTGGCCGGGCCAGCCAGTTGGCCACGACCTTGGGCCACGGTCAGCACTTGCTGGGCGTGGCGGCTTGCCGAGTTGTGCATTGTTATTGTTCTCCGCGGTGGAGTTGCACCTGATGGTCGAGCATCTACCAGCCGCCCAGCCATTGCAAGACGGCCTGACCGAGCAGTCATCGCGCTGTATCGCGCCTGGTACAGAGTGTCACGCAGGCCGTATCAAGCGCGCTACAGCCCATGCAACACAGGCTTCAGGCCGGCCCAGCACGGCCGCTCTAGAGCGGGAATTAGCCTCTTCTGGCCCGGCCCTTGCTCTGTCTCTGCACACGCGCCGCAGCGCGCTCCACTGCCTCAGCAGAACACGCATAAAAACCAGGAGATCTTCAGCATGCGTTACGCCCACCCCGGTACACCAGGCGCCCTCGTATCCTTCAAATCCCGTTACGGCAACTACATCGGCGGCGAGTTTGTCGCGCCGCTCAAGGGCCAATATTTCACCAATACCTCGCCGGTCAACGGCCTGCCGATTGCCGAGTTCCCGCGCTCTGACGCCGCCGACATCGACAAGGCGCTGGACGCCGCCCATGCCGCCGCCGACGCCTGGGGCCGCACCTCGGCCCAGGAGCGCGCGCTGACCCTGCTGAAGATCGCCGAGCGCATCGAAGCCAACCTCGAAGTGCTGGCCATTACCGAAACCTGGGACAACGGCAAGGCCGTACGCGAAACCCTCAACGCTGACATCCCCCTGGCCGCCGACCACTTCCGCTACTTCGCCGGCTGCCTGCGCGCCCAGGAAGGCAGTGCCGCCGAGATCGACGGCAACACCGTGGCCTATCACATCCACGAGCCGCTGGGCGTGGTTGGGCAGATCATCCCGTGGAACTTCCCGCTGCTGATGGCCGCCTGGAAACTCGCCCCGGCCCTGGCCGCCGGCAACTGCGTGGTCTTGAAGCCGGCCGAGCAAACCCCACTGGGCATCAGCGTGCTGATGGAGCTGATCGGCGACCTGCTGCCGCCGGGCGTGCTCAACGTGGTGCAGGGTTTTGGTAAAGAGGCCGGCGAGGCCCTGGCCACCAGCAAGCGCATCGCCAAGATCGCCTTCACCGGATCGACGCCGGTGGGCGCACATATCATGAAATGCGCCGCCGAAAACATCATCCCGAGCACCGTGGAGCTGGGCGGCAAAAGCCCGAATATCTTCTTCGCCGACATCATGCAGGCCGAGCAAAGCTTTATCGAAAAGGCCGCCGAGGGCTTGGTGCTGGCCTTCTTCAACCAGGGCGAGGTGTGTACCTGCCCATCCCGCGCCCTGGTGCAGGAGTCGATCTACCCGGCGTTTATGCAAGAGGTGATGAAGAAGGTGGCGCAGATCAAGCGCGGCGACCCGCTGGACACCGAGACCATGGTCGGCGCCCAGGCCTCCGAGCAGCAGTTCGACAAGATCTTGAGCTACCTGGAGATCGCCAAGCAGGAAGGCGCCGAACTGCTCACCGGAGGCAGCGTAGAAAAACTCAGCGGCAGCCTGGGCGGCGGCTATTACATCCAGCCGACCCTGCTCAAGGGCCACAACAAGATGCGCGTGTTCCAGGAAGAGATCTTCGGCCCGGTGGTCAGCATCACCACCTTCAAGGACGAGGCCGAAGCCCTGGCGATTGCCAACGACACCGAGTTTGGCCTCGGTGCCGGCCTGTGGACCCGCGACATCAATCGCGCCTACCGCATGGGCCGGGCGATCAAGGCCGGGCGGGTGTGGACCAACTGCTATCACCTGTATCCGGCCCACGCCGCGTTCGGTGGCTACAAGAAGTCCGGCGTCGGCCGGGAAACCCACAAGATAATGCTCGACCACTACCAGCAGACCAAGAACCTGCTGGTCAGTTACGACATCAATCCGCTGGGTTTCTTCTAAGAACCTGCCGCGGATCTCTTGATCGTCGGCCATGCTGCGTTGAGATTGGGCTCGGACTGCTCATTTACAGCACGTAAACTCCGCGTCCTCGCCCAATCTCGCCTTGCCTGGCTCTAGCTCAAAAGATCCTAAATAGGTTTCGAGCAGGCTCTAAACAAGGCAGCTCCGTAACACGCATCAGCCATTTCATTGCCCTACGGGCTGGCGAGCGGCCCGACCAACCGAATACAACAACAAAAAACGGTGACCTAAATGACTACGCAACTCAAACCCACGCTCGGCACCCTGCATCTATGGGGCATCGCGGTCGGCCTGGTGATTTCCGGTGAATACTTCGGCTGGAGCTACGGCTGGGGCAGCGCCGGCACCCTGGGCTTTCTGGTCACCACCTTGCTGGTGGCCGCGATGTACACCTGCTTTATCTTCAGCTTTACCGAACTGACCACCGCCATCCCCCATGCGGGAGGCCCGTTCGCTTACAGTCGTCGCGCGTTTGGCCCCAAAGGCGGCTTGATCGCCGGGATGGCCACGTTGATCGAGTTCGTCTTCGCCCCACCGGCGATTGCCATGGCCATCGGCGCCTACCTCAACGTGCAGTTTCCAGGGCTCGACCCCAAACATGCGGCGGTCGGCGCCTATTTTATCTTTATGACCCTAAACATCCTCGGCGTCAGCATCGCCGCCACCTTTGAACTGGTAGTGACCGTGCTGGCGGTGGCCGAGCTGCTGGTGTTTATGGGCGTGGTCGCTCCGGGGTTCAGCTTCAGCAACTTCGCGCTGAACGGCTGGGCGGGTAGCGATACGTTCAGCAGCGCGTCGATTACCGGGATCTTCGCCGCGATCCCCTTCGCCATCTGGTTCTTTCTCGCCATCGAGGGTGCGGCCATGGCCGCCGAAGAGGCCAAGGACCCGAAGCGCACCATCCCCAGAGCCTATGTGGGCGGCATCCTGACCCTGGTGTTCCTGGCCATCGGGGTGATGATCATGGCCGGCGGGGTCGGCGACTGGCGCACCCTGTCGAACATCAACGACCCGTTACCCCAGGCGATGAAAGCCGTGGTCGGCGAGAATTCCGGCTGGATGCATATGCTCGTGTGGATCGGCCTGTTCGGCCTGGTGGCCAGCTTCCACGGGATTATCCTCGGCTACTCCCGACAGTTCTTCGCCCTCGCCCGCGCCGGCTACCTACCCCGCGGTCTGGCCAAGCTGTCACGCTTTCAAACCCCGCACCGGGCCATCATCGCCGGTGGTGTGATCGGCATCGCGGCCATCTACAGCGACGGCCTGATCAACCTGCAGGGCATGACCCTGACCGCGGCGATGATCACCATGTCGGTGTTCGGCGCCATCGTCATGTACATCATCAGCATGCTTAGCCTGTTCAAACTGCGTCACAGCGAGCCGCTGCTGGAGCGCACCTTCCGCGCCCCCGGTTACCCGCTGGTGCCGGCCATTGCGCTGATTCTGGCGCTGGTTTGCCTGACGGCCATGGTTTGGTTCAACCTGACCATCGCCCTGGTGTTTCTCGGCTTTATGGCCGTGGCCTTCGCCTACTTCCAGCTCACCTCCCACCACCGCGCCAATGCACCGGCGGATGCGATGTTGACTGGCGCTTAAGCGCAGGGGGCGGTAGGAGCTACAGCACGACGCAACACTTAATCGGCACACCGCGTTGCTCTAACCTAACGAGCCGTTGCAGGAGTAACCCCATGGCCCGTTTTACCCACAGCGTTGGGGTGGAAACTTTCCACTTCGACAGCCTCAAAGAGGTCATGGCCAAGGCCAGCCCAGCCCGCTCCGGCGATGTTCTCGCCGGGGTGGCCGCCAGCAATGCCGGCGAACGGGTGGCCGCGCAGATGGCCCTGGCCGACATCCCGCTCAAGCACTTTCTCGACGAGGCACTGATCCCCTACGAAGAGGATGAAGTCACTCGGTTGATTATCGACAGCCACGATGCCCAGGCCTTTGCCGCGGTCAGCCATCTGAGCGTCGGCGGCCTGCGTGACTGGCTGCTCAGCGAGCAGGCCGACGAAACCAGCCTGCGCGCCCTGGCCCCCGGCCTGACCCCGGAAATGGCGGCAGCGGTATCGAAGCTGATGCGCGTGCAGGACCTGGTGCTGGTGGCGCAGAAGATTCGCGTAGTCAGCCGTTTTCGCAACACCCAGGGCCTGCGCGGGCGCATGTCGACCCGCCTGCAACCCAACCACCCGACCGACGACCCCGCCGGGATCGCCGCGAGCATTCTCGACGGCCTGCTCTACGGCAACGGCGACGCCATGCTCGGCATCAATCCGGCCACCGACAGCATCGCCAGCATCTGCACCCTGCTGGAGATGCTCGATGCAATTATCCAGCGCTACGAAATCCCCACCCAGGCCTGCGTGCTAACCCACGTCACCACCTCGATCGAGGCGATCAACCGAGGCGTGCCGCTGGACCTGGTGTTCCAGTCGATCGCCGGCACCCAGGCGGCCAATGCCAGTTTCGGCATCAACCTGAACATCCTCCAGGAAGCTTACGAGGCCGGCCTCAGCCTCAAGCGCGGCAACCTCGGCAACAACCTGATGTATTTCGAAACCGGCCAGGGCAGCGCGCTGTCGGCCAATGCCCACTTTGGCCTCGACCAGCAAACCTGCGAAACCCGCGCCTATGCCGTGGCCCGGCATTTCAAGCCGTTCCTGGTCAATACCGTGGTCGGTTTTATCGGCCCGGAGTATCTGTACAACGGCAAGCAGATCATCCGTGCAGGGTTAGAGGATCACTTCTGCGCCAAGCTGCTGGGCCTGCCAATGGGCTGCGACATCTGCTACACCAACCACGCCGAAGCCGACCAGGACGACATGGACACGCTCCTGACCCTGCTGGGCGTGGCCGGGATCAACTTCATCATGGGCATCCCTGGCTCCGACGACATCATGCTCAATTACCAGACCACCTCCTTCCACGACGCCCTGTATGCGCGCCAAACCCTGGGCCTGAGGCCGGCGCCGGAGTTCGAGGCCTGGTTGCACCGCATGGGCATTCTGAGCCAAGCCGATGGCCGCCTGCGCCTCGCCGAGCAACTGCCTGCGGCCTTCCGCCAGGCGCTCGCGCAACTGAACTGAAGAGCCGGAGTGCAGGCCGCTTGAACGGCGTAAAACCGATCTCCCGGCGCCTCTCCAACACGCCACTTGCCCGCCCCACGCAGAGACCTTGTTATGCCCGCCAACCCACCGCCCAGCGACCCCTTACTGGCCCTGCGTGCCCTCACCTCGGCGCGGATTGCCCTCGGCCGTAGCGGCACCAGTTTGCCCACCGCCGCGCAACTGGACTTCCAATATGCCCATGCGCAGGCCCGCGATGCCGTACACCTGGCCTTCGATCACCCGGCCCTCAGCGCCCAATTGGCCGCGCGCGGGCGCGCCAGCCTACTCCTGCACAGCGCCGCCAACGACCGCCACAGCTACCTGCAGCGCCCCGACCTGGGCCGTCGACTGGACAGCGACTCGGCGCAATTGCTGCGCAGCTACAGCCAGGCCAATCCTGGCGGCGTCGACCTGGCCATCGTCATCGCCGACGGCCTCTCGGCGCTCGCGGTGCATCGCCACAGCCTGGCGTTTCTGCAACACCTGGAAGAGCAGAGCGCGGCCGAAGGCTGGAGCCTGTCGCCGGTGATCCTGGTCGAACAGGGGCGTGTGGCGGTGGCCGATGAAATCGGCGAACTGCTGGGCGCGCGGATGGTGCTGATTCTGATCGGCGAGCGTCCCGGCCTCAGTTCGCCAGACAGTCTCGGCCTGTACTTTACCTACGCGCCCAAGGTCGGCCTCAGCGACGCCCACCGCAACTGCATCTCCAACGTACGCCTGGCCGGTCTGAGCTACGCCATGGCCGCCCACCGCCTGCTGTACCTGATGCGCGAGGCCTGCCGGCGGCAGTTGTCCGGGGTCAACCTGAAGGATGAAACCGCAGCGCCACCACTGCTCCAGGCAAATGACCCAACACCGGCCGGCAACTTCCTCCTCGCGGCGGCAACCACCGCCGAGCCAGACGGCTGACAGGCCGCCCGAGAACCGTCACAGACCCATATCTGCCATCGTGTACACCCGCGAAAGACGCCTCGGCGCGGGTTGGCCTGGGCATAAAATCAAACGCTCGCTTGGATTGCGCTTTCTATTTGGATTCGGCAGCATCGCAAGCGTTTATGGCATAGCGCCTGCATATGCCCTCAGCCCCACTCCCCTGAAAAGAGGCTCGCCATGCGCATCGTCCAAGCCACCCCGGAGCACCTGGACCTGCTGGTCCCGTTTTTCGTCAAATACCGCGAGTTCTATGACGCCCTGCCGTATCCGGAGACCTCGCGCAGCTTTCTGGAGAAGCGCCTGAGCCGCAAAGAGTCGGTGATCTATCTGGCCATGGCCGATCACGAAGACAAGCTGCTGGGCTTCTGCCAGCTCTACCCGAGCTTCTCCTCGCTGTCGCTCAAGCGCGTGTGGATTCTCAACGACATCTTTGTCGCCGAAGACGCCCGCCGCCAACTGGTCGCCGACGGCCTGCTCCAGCAAGCCAAGAAGCTGGCCAAGGAAACCAACGCCGTACGCCTGCGCGTGTCCACCAGCATCGACAACGAAGTGGCACAGAAGGTCTACGAGTCGATCGGCTTTCACGAAGACCGCAAATTCAAGAGCTACACCCTCGAACTGGATGACTGACTAGCCGCGCGCCATGTGCTCGTTCAAGACCTGGCGCCAGCGTCGTCTGCTGGCCCGCCATCCGCTTGCCGACAGCGCCTGGGCTGCGGTGCTGGCGCAATTGCCGATTCTCGCCGGCCTGGATGCCGCCGAAGAGCAGCGCCTGCGCCGGCGCGTCGTCTTGTTCCTGCACGCCAAACGCCTCACCGCCCTACCCGGCGTCAGCCTCGACGACCATGACCGCCTGTGCCTGGCGGCCCTCGCCGAGCTGCCCCTGCTGCACCTGGCCGCCGACCTCGACTGGTACCAGGGCTTTCACGAGCTGCTGCTCTACCCCGACGATTTCCGCAGCCCCCAGCACCACCGCGACGCCAGCGGCGTGGTCCACGAATGGGACGCCGAGCACAGCGGCGAAGCCTGGCTGCAAGGCCCGGTGATCCTCGCCTGGCCCGGCGTACAGCAGAGCGGCCAGTGGGATGGCTACAACCTGGTGATCCACGAACTGGCACACAAACTGGACATGCTCAACGGCGACGCCAACGGCCTGCCGCCCCTGCACCGCGACATGCGCCAGAGCGACTGGGCCGCGGTCATGCAGAGCGCCTACGAGCACCTCAACCGGCAACTCGACCAGCATCCACAGCGCGAGCCACCGATCGACGCCTACGCCGGGGAAAACCCCGCCGAGTTCTTTGCCGTGTGCAGCGAATATTTCTTCAGCGCTCCCGACCTGCTGGTGGCCGCCTACCCGCAGGTGTACCGGCAGTTGCAAGCCTTCTACCGGCAGAATCCACTGGCCCGCCTGCAGCGACTGCACGGTCACCCACCCGCCGGCCATACACGACCAATGGCGTAGGTTCTCGGCATAGCAACGGCGCGCGAATATGCCTATAATCGCGCCACTTTTTTCGCCCATCCTTGGGAGTCACCCTATGAGCTACAGCAAGATCCCGGCCGGCAAAGACGTACCGAACGACATCTACGTCGCCATCGAAATCCCGGCCAACCACGCGCCGATCAAATATGAAATCGACAAGGACAGCGACTGCCTGTTCGTTGACCGTTTCATGGCCACTCCGATGTTCTACCCGGCCAACTACGGCTACATCCCCAACACCCTGGCCGACGATGGCGATGCCCTCGACGTACTGGTCGTGACCCCCTACCCGGTCGCCCCAGGCTCGGTCATCCGCGCCCGTCCGGTTGGCGTGTTGCACATGACCGACGAAGCCGGCGGCGACGCCAAGCTGCTCGCCGTACCGCACGAAAAACTGTCGCAGCTGTACAACGACGTCAAGGAATACACCGACCTGCCAGCCCTGCTGCTGGAACAGATCAAGCACTTCTTCGAGAACTACAAAGACCTCGAAAAAGGCAAATGGGTCAAGGTTGAAGGCTGGGGCAACGCTGACGCAGCCCGCGCCGAGATTTTAAAGGCGGTTGCGGCTTACCAAAAATAAGCCAAACCCTCCCCCTAAAAAGCCGGCCACAAGCCGGCTTTTTTATGCCCGTATGCACCGCTATAGACACAAATAAATTGAAATTTTGCGCAACCAATGCACAATCACAAGGTATTCAATGAACACCAAGTGAAACTCCGATGCTGATCGAATTTCGCGTCAAAAATTTCCGCTCACTGCGTGATGAACAAGTGCTCAGCCTGGTGGCGTCTAAAGACAAGGCCCTGCAGAACACCCATACGCTGAACACCAGTGTCAATGCAGTACCAAGCCTGCTGCGCTGTGCGGTGGTCTACGGTGCGAATGCGAGCGGAAAGTCCAACCTGATCAAAGCGCTTCAGTACATGCGCGATGTAGTGGTCGAGTCTGCCACGGCAATCCAACCAGGACAGCCGTATGGCGTGCAAGCATTCCGCCTGGATCCCGAATCAGCCGCTCAACCCTCTGAGTTCGAGGTAACGTTCTTGCTTGATGGCGTGCGCTACCAATACGGTTTCAGCATGAACACCAAGCGCATCCTTAGCGAGCACTTGCTGGTTTACAAAGCCTTCAAGCCTCAACGCTGGTTCGAGCGCTATCTGGACGCCGATACAGGTAAAGACGTTTACGAATTCAGCTCCAGCCTCAAGGGGCCGAAGACCGTTTGGGAGGGGGCCACTCGCCCTAACGCTCTTTTCTTATCGATGGCGGTACAACTCAATAGCGAGCTACTGCGTCCCGTATTCGACTGGTTCACCAACCAGCTAGTGATAGTCAACGAGCTTAGTAAGCTCAACCCTCAGGTCTCGATACAAAAGCTGCAACAGGCAGAAAACCGTAGGGCAATCTGCAACTTCCTTTCGGCAGCAGACATCAGCATCGCAGACATCGACGTAGTAACCCGCAAAGTGCCGGGGCAAGCTCTGCATTTCGACCTGGCGGCGGGCAAGACCGAGGTTCGCACTGAGGAAGTGGAAGAACATCAGCTCCGCTTCCACCATGTAACCGAAAAAGGCGACGCGGTGTTCGAAATCGGCGATGAATCGAGTGGCACGCGCAACCTGCTGTTCCTCAGCGGCCCAGTGTTGGACATCCTAACCAAGGACATTACGCTGGTAATTGATGAGCTCGACACCAGCCTGCATACCTTGCTGGTTAGGGAGCTGGTAAACCTTTTTCATACGCCGGAGGTCAACACTGGCGGGGCTCAGCTCATTTTCAGCACTCATGACACATCCCTGTTAGATGCTCCTGACCTCTTGCGTCGCGACCAAATCTGGCTGGTCGAAAAAGACCGAGACCAAGCCTCTCAGCTTGTCGCGCTGGTAGAGTTCAGCCCGCGCAAAAATGAAGCCCTCGAGCGCGGCTATCTGATGGGCCGATATGGTGGAGTCCCGTTCATCAATAGCGCGTTCGGGCTGAAACACTGATGGCCCGCGATAACTCGCCCAAGGTACGCCAACAGAAAGAGCTGGCACGCAAGCATGGCCGTCGCGCCAGCCATGACCGCATTCTCATCGTTTCAGAAGGGCGCAAGACCGAGCCTTTGTATTTCACCGAGATACGGGCCTTTTACCGATTGCATACAGCCAGCGTCGAGGTGCGGCATTGCGAACTAGGAACTGCGCCAATCCAAGTCGTCCGCTATGCACATCAGCTATTTCTGAACGGTGATAAACACAAACGCATCCAAGCAAAAGCGTTCGAACAGGTGTATGCCGTATTCGACAGAGATGATCACGATAGCTACCTCGAAGCCCTAGAGCTTGCCGCGTCTCTGGATGGCAAGCTAAGAAATGACGCCAAGCAACCAGTGACCTTCAAAGCTATCGCCTCAGTGCCTAGCTTCGAATTATGGCTGCTCCTCCACTTCGAGAATATCCAGGCCCCGCTCCACCGTGACGATGTAATGCGTCGTCTCCGACAGCACATCCCAGGTTATGAGAAAGGCGCAGGGCATGCTTTTTCCACCACGCGTGAGCACTTGCTAGTCGCCCTTCAACGAGCAGAGCAGCTTGCAGAGCAGTTCAATGCCTATACAGATCCAGAGCCTTACACCGCCATTGCGGGTCTTGTTAAGGTTCTGATCAGTCTCACCAGCTAAGTCGATAAGCGCATCTGCACCCAGGCAGTGGCTGCGCATCAACTGATCAACGGTTTGAGGTGATCCAGGGCAAGTCGCTGGCGGCGCATAGGGTTATGCTGCCGGCCGGGCGCAACCCGTGGCGCTCGGTGGTCAGCGCATTAGTTGCTATCCTGCTGCGCACTGCTGGCCCAGTTGAACTTCACTGCCAACGAGGCGTCCCGGATGCGCGAAGACAACAGCGAAGCTGCGCTGTTCGAAATATTCCCCTGGAACAAGAATTTCGAAATCGGCATTGCCCAAATCGACCAGCAGCACAAGGTGCTGGTGGAGATCCTCAATCGCCTGGCCCGACACTTTGCCTCCAACCCCCAGGAGCCGGACTACCGCCAGATTATCGAGGAGCTGCTGGACTATGCCCGCCAGCACTTCGAGGAAGAAGAGCAGATCTGGTGCCAGGCCCTCCCCGGCAGCCGGCAAAGCCAGGATCACCAAGCCAGCCATCAACAGTTCTTTTCCCGGATCAGTTCGCTGCGTGCCAGCCAGGCGCCACAGGCGACGCGCATGCTGGAGCTGTTCAATTACCTCACCCGCTGGCTGGCGTTTCACATCCTCGACGCCGATCGCAAGATGGCCCTGACCGTGCAGGCGGTCGAGGACGGCGCAACCCTGGAGCAGGCCCAAGCCTGGGCGAACACCCAGTTCAGCAACTCCACCTCGGTTCTGGTTAACGCCCTGCTGGACATCTACGGCAAGTTGTCGAACCTGGCCATTCAACTGATGCGCGAGCAAAGCGCCCGGCGCCACGCGGAAGATGAGCTGACCCGCCTGCAGCAGCAGCGCATCCATCAGGCCCTGGAGGAGCAGGCCAGCGATTATCGGCAGCAATTGGAGTTTCTCGCCTATTACGACCCCCTGACGGGCCTGATGAACCGCAATGGGCTGATCCGCGAGCTGAAAAAAAATCTGCTCGACAACGCTTCAGCCAAGACTGAGGCGGCGTTGATTTCCCTGGACCTGGACAACTTCTACACCCTGAACGCACGCCTGGGTGAGGCGCTGGCCGACCGTTATCTGGGCCTGCTGGCACGGCGCTGGCTAGCAACGCTGGGGCCGGGCGGGGTGCTGGCGCGGGTCAGTGGCGATGAGTTTGTGCTGTTGATCGCCGATGGCGAGCAGGTGCATGCCCAACTGGAGGCGCTGCGCCTGACCGCCTGGCAGCCCTGTGAGCTGGACGGGGCGATGGTAACCACCAGTTTCACCGCCGGCGCCGTGCTGTTTCGCCACGACAGCGCCAACGATGCCGACACCCTGCTGCGCCAGGCCGACCAAACCCTATTCCGCGCCAAGCAGGAGGCCAGGGGCGGCTGGCTGTTTCTTGAGCAGGGCGAGCAGCGCCAATATCGCCTCAGGCAAAAGCGCCTGGAGGAGTTGCAGTACGCGCTGCATCACGGCCAGTTGCGCCTTTACTACCAGCCCAAGGTCGATCTGTGCAGCGGCGCGCTGATCGGTCTGGAGGCCCTGATTCGCTGGCAGCATCCGCAACAGGGGCTGCTCGCGCCGGGGGCGTTTCTGCCGGCGGTCGAACATCATCTGATCATTATCGAGATCGGCGAATGGGTGATCGAAACGGCCCTGGAGGAGATGCGGCGCTGGGATCAGCAGGGCTTGCGGGTCAACGTGAGTGTCAATATTGCCGCCCTGCAACTGCTGCATCCGGCCTTTGTCAGCCGCCTGCAGGCGATTCTCGCGCGCTTCCCCGACATCGCCCCGCAGCGCCTGGATATTGAGATTCTGGAAACCGCCACCCTCGGCGATCTGGACAAGGCCACCGCGGTCATCCTGCAATGCGCGGCGCTGGGGGTGAGCTTCTCCCTGGACGATTTTGGCACCGGCTACTCGTCACTGTCCTACCTGAAACAACTGCCGGTACAAACCCTGAAAATTGACCAGGGCTTTGTCCTCGGCGCCCTGCACGACGATGGCAACATCTCGATCCTGTGCGCCATTATCGGCCTGTCCAAGGTGTTCAAGCGCTTGCTGGTGGCCGAAGGTGTGGAAACCATCCAGCACGGCGAAATGCTCATCGGCCTCGGCTGTACGGTGGCCCAGGGTTACGCCATCGCCGCCGCCATGCCGGCGCCAGAGCTGAGCGAGTGGCAGCGCACCTGGCGGCCACCGCAACAGTGGCTGACGGCCGCGCAGGCCTGAGTGCGCTTAGGCCGCGCCCAGCAAGATGCGCTCGGGCAGGTGTTGCGCGGCATACAGATCGCCCTGGATAACCCCGGCCTGGCGCATTCGGTTTTCAATAAACTCGATCGGCTGCATCTTCCCCGCCGTCCACTGCGGCGCAATCAGCTCATCCCAGCGACTGGCCAGGGCGGCCAGACGCTGCACGGCGACGTTGGGCGACAGGTGGCGCAAGAACAGGATGACCTTGTCGGCATAGGCCTCCAGCTCGTCGGGAACAAACTCGCCACGGGCGTACAGCTGCGCCAGCTCGGTGTTGCGCAGCACATGCAGGTTGTGCAGCTTGACGTTGGAAATCGGTAGCTGATTGATAATCCGCGCCGTCTCGATCAGCCGTGCGGGGGTCTCGTCGGGCAGGCCGAAAATCAGATGCACGCCAATGTCCACATGGGTGTGCCGGGCCAGGGCAAAAACCGCCTCGATATTCTTCTCGGCAGTGTGCCCGCGCTTGAGGAACGCCAACTGATCGTTGAAAAAGCTCTGCAGGCCCAGCTCGACCATCACATAGCTGCGCTGGCTCATCTCCTCGAGCAGGGGGAATATCCGCTGCGGCAGGCAATCGGGGCGGGTTCCCACCACCAGGCCGTCGATATTGTCCTGCGCCAGCGCCGTTACAAAGCGCTGACGGAGAATCTCCACCTTGTCCAGGGTGTTGGTGTACGACTGGAAATACACCAGAAAGCGCTGACTCTTGAGCCGCCGGCCGACCCGCAGCTTATTGCCGCGAATCTGCTCCTGCAGGTCCTGATCCTTTTCCAGGGGATAGGCGGCCGAGCCCCACTCATCACAAAAAATGCAGAGCTCCATGGCGCTTGCCGAACTGCGATTGGGGCAGGTTTCGGCAATGCTCACCGAGATCTTGCCCACCCGCTCACCGAAGCGCCGCCGGAAATACTGGCTGATGGGGTAATAGCGCCGCCCCTGCCACTGGCCCTCTGTATTCATCACCACCTCTGCTCAACCTTATTGACCGGGCCCAAGCCCGCTGACCACTGCCAGGCGCTGCAGCATAGGGCCTGATTTGAGCTTGTCGATGACCGCGATCAGGAATGCCCCGCGCGCCGTCGCCAAAGCCCTGGCGATTTGCCCGCCAGCCCCAGCTCTGCTAGTGTCGCGCCGGTTCCAGCCCCGCCGAGAGAGCCGCCATGGCCCGCAAAAAAACCACGCCCGATTTCGAACAATCCCTCACCGATCTGCAAATTTTGGTCGAGCGCCTGGAAAACGGCGAGCTGTCGCTGGAAGACTCCCTCAGCGCCTTCGAGCAAGGCATCGGCCTGACCCGCGACTGTCAGGCGGCGCTGAGTCAGGCCGAACAGAAGGTGCAGATCCTCCTCGAACGCAACGGCGAACTGGAGCAAGCCCCCTTCGACGCGGATCAGCCGGCATGATCGACGCGTACCAGAGCCAGTGTCAGAGCCGGGTCGATGACGCCCTCGCCGCCCTCTTCGCCGCCCCGCTGCCGCAACTGCAACGCCTCTACCAAGCCATGCGCTACAGCGTCATCAATGGCGGCAAACGGGTACGCCCACTGCTGGTGTACGCCGCCTGCGAAGCCCTCGGCGGCAACCCCAGCCGGGCCAACGCAGCCGCCTGCGCGGTGGAGTTGATCCACGCCTACTCGCTGGTGCATGACGACCTGCCGGCCATGGACGACGACGACCTGCGCCGTGGCCAACCGACCACCCACATCGCCTTCGACGAAGCCTGCGCGATTCTCGCCGGCGACGGCCTGCAAGCCCTGGCCTTTGAAGTGCTCGCCGACGCCCGCCACAACCCGCTGGACGCCGAGCTGCGCCTGCGCATGCTCAGTTGCCTGAGCCGCGCGGCAGGCCCTGCCGGCATGGTCGGAGGCCAGGCCATCGACCTCGGCTCGGTGGGTTGCCAACTCGACCAGGCGGCCCTGGAGCTGATGCACCGGCACAAGACCGGCGCCCTGATCGAAGCCAGCGTAAGCCTCGGCGCCCTGGCCAGCGGCCTGGCCGACGAGGCGGCGCTGCAAGCCCTGCAGCGCTACGCCCAAGCCATCGGCCTGGCCTTCCAGGTGCAGGACGACATCCTCGACGTGGAAAGCGACACCGCCACCCTGGGCAAGACCCAGGGCAAGGACAGCGCCAACCACAAACCCACCTACCCGGCCCTGCTCGGCCTGCCGGCGGCAAAAAGCTACGCCCTGGAGCTGCGCGACCAGGCCATCGCCGCCTTGAGCCCCTGGGGCGCAAGCGCCGAGCCACTGCGCGCCCTGGCACGCTTTATCGTCGCCCGCAACAGCTAACCCTGCGTTCGGCTAATTGCACGCCCCCGGATTACATCCGGGCTACGCGTTTGCCGAGCCATAGCACCGAGCCCACGTAGGATGGGTTGAGCGCAGCGATACCCATCAAAACATCCCGCAATGCCCTGTTCATGCCCCCGAAGTCGACGTCACGCCTGCCGTTCAACCCAAGCGTGCCGGCAACAGCCGTAGGCGCACCAGCAACCAGGGCATCAGGGCCGCGACAAAGCCGCCCAGCAGCAGGCCACGCAGGCTTTGCCAGAGCTGCTCCGGCCAGGCCAACTGCGCGCCCAGCCACTTCAATGCACTTTGCAGGGCGATAAACGCCAGCGCGCCAATCAGCGCCGCCAGCAACCGCCGCCAGCCGTGGGTGCGCGCATGGAAATCCAGCAGCCGCCCTTCCAGCCAGTAGCCAAGCAACACGCCCACCAGCATCCCCGCCAGCAGCGGCACATAGCTGGGCGCCAGGCCTTGCCAACTGAGCTGAAACAGCAGCGCCAGCAGCACCACCAACGCCAAATGCCAGAGCGGATTGAGTGCCTGCCAGCCCTCCCAACGCTGCGCCAGGGCAAAGCCGGCAAGGGTCAAGGCCCCCAGCACGGCGCCGCCCAGCACGTCTTCCAGATCATGGGCGCCGAGGTACAGGCGACTGAAGATAATCCCCAGCACGATAACCCCACTCAGCCAGTTGAACAGCCGGCTGCGCGCCTCATAGGCCAGCCACAACCAGAGCACCACGGCGATCTGCGCATGCCCCGAGGGCAAGCCAAAACTGCCGCCCACCTCATGGTCCAGGCGATAGTCCAGGGGCGGCCGCGGGTCCTGCCAGAGGTCCTTGAGCCAGGCATTCAGCACCGCGGTAAAGGCCACCAAGAGGAACAGGCGCAGGAAAATCGCCTTGTTCCAGGCCCAGTAACCCAGCGGCAGAAAGAACAGGATGAATTTCTCGTAACCCAGGTAACTGAAGCCGTGCATCAGCGTGGTCAGCCAGTCGTGACGCAGCGGCAGCACCCAGGACAGGTCGTGGAGGAGTTCGGGCATGCTCAATCTCTTGTTCGATGGTGCGCCAGGCGCAAGGTCAGGCAGTGTCGCCGCCGTCTGCATGCCGCGCAATCCTCGGCACCACTGCCATGATGGCCGACAACCGCCATAGAGGTGTTCAGGCCGCTTGGGGCATATCGGTGCTTCGGGTAAACTGCCGCATCTTTTGCCCCATGAACGCGATGCGCCTGATGCCGACGACCTTCCACGAATTCCCCCGCCAGCGCCCTGTAACGCCCCTGCTTGACCGTGCGAGCACGCCGGACGGGCTGCGCCGCCTGGGTGAAAACGAGCTGGAAGGCCTGGCCAACGAGTTGCGCCAGTACCTGCTGTACACGGTCGGGCAAACCGGCGGGCACTTCGGCGCCGGCCTCGGCGTGATCGAGCTGACCATCGCCCTGCATTATGTGTTCGACACCCCCGACGACCGCCTGGTGTGGGACGTCGGCCACCAGGCCTACCCGCACAAGATCCTCACCGGCCGCCGCGAGCAGATGGGCACCCTGCGGCAGAAGGACGGCATCGCCGCCTTCCCACGGCGTAGCGAGAGCGAGTACGACACCTTTGGCGTCGGCCACTCCAGCACCAGCATCAGCGCGGCGCTGGGCATGGCCATTGCCGCCCGCCTACAGGGCAGCAAGCGCAAGGCCGTGGCGGTAATCGGCGACGGCGCGATGACCGCCGGCATGGCCTTCGAGGCGCTCAACCACGCCTCGGATGTGGGCGCCAACATGCTGGTAGTGCTCAACGACAACGACATGTCGATCTCCAACAACGTCGGCGGGCTGTCCAACTACCTGGCCAAGATCCTCTCCAGCCGCACCTACGCGAGCATGCGCGAGGGCAGTAAAAAAGTGTTGTCGCGCTTACCCGGCGCCTGGGAAATTGCCCGCAAGACCGAAGAACACGCCAAAGGCATGCTGGTCCCCGGCACCCTGTTCGAAGAGTTGGGCTGGAACTACATCGGCCCCATCGACGGCCACGACCTGCCGACGCTGATCACCACCCTGCGCAATATGCGCGACCTGGATGGCCCGCAGTTCCTGCATATCAGCACCAAAAAGGGCAAGGGTTTCGCCCCGGCCGAACTGGACCCGATCGGCTACCACGCGATCACCAAGCTGGAGCCGCTCAACGCCCCAGTGGTGCAGCCGGTTATCCACAAGCCGATCAGCGGCCCGAAATACTCCGCCGTGTTCGGCCAATGGCTGTGTGACATGGCCGAGCAGGATGCGCGCCTGGTCGGCATCACCCCGGCAATGAAGGAAGGCTCCGATCTGGTGGCGTTCAGCCAGCGCTTCCCGCAACGTTACTTCGACGTGGCGATTGCCGAGCAGCACGCCGTAACCCTGGCCGCGGGCATGGCCTGCGACGGCATCAAGCCGGTGGTGGCGATCTACTCGACCTTCCTGCAGCGTGCCTATGACCAACTGATTCACGACGTGGCCGTGCAGCACCTCGACGTGCTGTTCGCCATCGACCGTGCCGGCCTGGTCGGCGAAGACGGTCCGACCCACGCCGGCAGCTTCGACCTGTCGTACCTGCGCTGCATCCCCGGCATGCTGATCATGACCCCCAGCGATGAAAACGAACTGCGCCGCATGCTCACCACCGGCCACCTGTTCAATGGCCCCGCCGCCGTGCGCTACCCGCGTGGCAGCGGGCCGAACGCACGGATCGAGCAAGCGCTGACGCCGCTGGAAATCGGCAAGGGCGTAGTGCGCCGTCAGGGCCAGAAAACCGCCCTGCTGGTGTTCGGCGTGCAGTTGGCCGAGGCCCTGCAGGTCGGGGAATTGCTCGATGCCACGGTGGTCGATATGCGCTTCGTCAAACCCCTGGACGAAACCCTGCTGCGCCAACTGGCGGCCGAGCATGAGCTGCTGGTGACCATCGAGGAAAACAGCATCATGGGTGGCGCAGGCTCCGCGGTCAGCGAGTTCCTCGCCAGCGAAAATCTGCTCAAGCCGATCCTCCACCTGGGCTTGCCGGACTACTACGTCGAGCACGCCAAACCGAGCCAGATGCTCGCCGAATGTGGCCTCGACGCAGCCGGCATCGAAGCCGCCATACGCCAGCGCCTGACGCTGAGCAACTGAGCACAATTGCTGGCGCGCTGAACGCCGCTCACTTGTAATTGGATGAACCGCGCATTAAGGTGCGCGGCGTTTTACTTCCGCCAAGGTGCGCCCTTCATCCATGAAGCGGCGTTAAACGGGAAGCCGGTGCGCTTATAACGAGCCATCCCGGCACTGCCCCCGCAACGGTAATCGACCGCAGAGCCATTCTGCACGTCGCCTCACACTGTCCACTGGAGCCATCTGGGAAGGGCGAGGCCACGCACGTCGAGAGTCCGGAGACCGGCCTTGCTGGATGTGACTGGTGTTGCGGAGGGCATCACCGTCAAGCTCAGGCCGCGCGTGCGCGCGCCCGTTCTTGCCCCTGCCCTCCTCAAAAGTCTTCCGACCTTTTGAGGATTCTCTACGTGAAATTGTCCCGTCTTGCTCTGGCTATTGCACTTGTGCCAGGCCTGTCTCTCGCCCAGGACACGTCAAACGACGACGCCCTGAAACTTGCCGAAACCCTAATCAGCGCCAACCGCGACACGCAATTGCGCAGCGCCAGCAGCGCAGCCAGCAGCGTCTTCAGCCGTGCCGACATCGAGCGCCTGCAGCCCTCCAGCGTGGCCGACCTGCTACGTCGGGTTCCAGGCGTGCAAATGACCCAAAACGGCGGCCCCGGCAGCACTAGCGGGCTGTACATTCGCGGCACCAAATCGGCACAAAGCCTGGTACTGGTTGACGGCCAGCGCATTGGCTCGGCGTCGGCCGGCGGCTCGCCGCTGGAATACCTGAGCATCGAGCAGATCGAGCGTGTCGAAGTGCTGCGCGGCTCGCGCTCGGCCGTTTACGGCTCCGATGCGATTGGCGGTGTGGTGCAGATCATCACCCGTCGCGGAGCCGAGCAAGGGCTCTCACCGCGCCTGCGCATTGGCTACGGCACGCACAACACCGTGGAGCGCAGCCTTGGCCTGTCCGGCGGTGACCAGGACAGTCGCTTCAGTCTCAACGCCAGCGCCGACGACACCGGCGGGATCAACCGCTCCTACGTCGACCAGTCGCCGGATAATGATCGCGACGCATACCGCAACAATGCCTTCAGCGCCAACTTCAGCCATCGCTTCAACGAGCGCCTGGAAGGCGGTTTCAGCGTGCTGGACCAGCGCGGCGAGAGCGAATACGACCTCGGCTGGAACGGCCAGTACCCCTACGCCGATTACCAGGTGAGCAGCTATTCGGGCTTTCTCACAACCCAGGCAAACGACGTCTGGAAAACGCGCGTGGAGTTGGGACATAGCGAAAACCGCTCCGTCGAGCGCTACGACGATGTGCAAGACAGCAGCCCGTTCAATACTTACCGCGACACGGCGGCCTGGCTGAACACCCTGGAACTGGGCGATGGCCACAGCCTGATTGCCGGCGCCGACTGGTATACGGACTCACTGCACAGCAACACCCAATACAGCGAAGACAGCCGCTGGAACCAGGGCCTGATTGTGCAGCACAACTTCCGGGGCGAACGCTTCTCCAGCGAACTCGGTCTGCGCCATGACAAGAACGAGCAGTTCGGCAGCACCAATACCTTCAGCGGCGCGCTGACCTACGCACTGAATAGCGCTAACGATCTTATCCTGTCCTACGCCGAAGGCTTCCGTGCGCCAACCTTCAACGACCTCTACTGGCCTGGTGGCGGCAACCCGACGCTGGAACCGGAGACCTCGAAGTCCTATGAGCTGCAATGGCGCAGCCAACTGGCAGAAAAAACCCGCCTGGAAACCTCGCTTTACCGCACCGACTTGCACAACGCGATTGCCGGCTGGCCGGCTCAGAACGTCAACCAGGCTCGCATCAATGGCATCGAAGCTGCGCTGCAACAGGAGCTGCTGGGCTGGCAAGCGGCGCTGGGCGTGAGCTTGATCGACCCGCGCGACCGTGACACCGGCCAGGTTCTCAGCCGCCGCGCCAAGCGCACCCTGAACCTGGATATGGATCGTCAGTTCGGGGCGATCTCGGTCGGCGCAGGCTGGCAGGCCATCAGCCGCAGCTACGACGACGAGGCCAATCGGCGAGAAATTGCCGGCCATGGCGTGCTCAACCTGCGCAGCGCCTGGCAAGCCACGCCGGAAGTCAGCCTGGGGCTGAAAGTCGATAACGTTCTGGATCAGGCCTACAGTAGCGCCCAATACAGCATCGGCTGGCCTGCCGAGTACAGCACCTACCGTGAAGCCGGCCGCACGGCATTGGCCTCAGTTACCTGGACGCCGCAGCTCTAACAACGCCCTGCAACCGACTCATCAGGCGCGCTCTCAACGCGCCTGATGCAGTTGCTCACACAACTTCTCCAGCGCCCCCAGCATCTGAAAGCTGGGCCGCTCCAGCCCCTTGTCTGGCACTGTCCAGACCTGCCCCAGACGCACCGCCGGGAGTTGCGGCCAGTTCTGCCAATGCTCCAGTTCGGCGCCGCTGCCACCAAGAATCACCTCGGGGTTGCGCTCAAGCACCGACTCGACGCTGACCTGCGGGGCCGGCAGGCGCTGCTCGGCAAAGATATTGCTGGCGCCGCAAACCGTCAGCGCATCGCTGATGATCTGCTGGCCGCCAATGGTGTACAGCGGCACGTTCCAGACCTGATAAAACGCCCGCAACGGCGACTCGCGCTGGTAGCGCTGACGCAGGCGCTGCAAGCCCTGGTTGAATTGCGCCTGCAAACGCCGGCCCTGTTCGGGGCGCTCAATGCGCACGGCGATTTCGACAAACTGCTCGGCCAGATCAGCCAGCTTGCGCGGTTCGACAACCAGCACCGGGATATTCAGGCCTTGCAGTTGCTGACGTTGCGCGGCGCTGATGCTGTCGGGCCAGAGCAGCACCAGATCGGGCTGCAGTTGCAGCAGGGTTTCCAGCTCAAGCTGGTCAAAATGCCCTACCGAGGGCAGATGACGCAGGGCCGCGGGACGCTCGCCACCATCGAGCACGCCCACCAGCAGCTCGGCGGCCTGCAGCTCGAGCATGATTTCGCTCAGCGACGGCGCCAGACTGACCACCCGCAACTGCGCCTGCACCGGCAAGGCCAGCACACAGAGCAGCAGCGCAAGCAGGCGCATCAGCCGAGCTGACGCGGAATGCGGTAGAGGTACAGCAGGACCAGGCTGGACAGCGCCAGGAGCATCAGCGGCAGAGCCGGCAGACCGGCAAACACCGCCAGAGCGGCGATCCAGGCGGGCAAGGCGGCGCCGACAAAGGCCAGCCGGCGGATGCGCGCCAGGGCCAGCCAGGCGGCGGGCTCGTCTGGCGTATCCAGAGCTTTTTCGGTGGCGATCAGGCCATGCTTGTAGCGATGAAACAGCGGCAGGCTGACAAACATCGAGGCCAGGCCGGCGATAAACAGCGGCATGGCCAGCACCGAGTGAGCGACCTGTTCGGCGAACAACCCATTGAATACGAACAACGGCGCCAGGGTCACCAGCACTTGCCACCACCAGGCCAGGGCCAGGCGGCGGCGCACCTGATTGCGGGTCACGCCTTGGGCCCCAGCTCGACCTCACCCTGGTGCAGGCTGCCGAGCATATGACCGAGCTTGCCGGCCTTGGTGGCGAGGTACTTCTTGTTGTACGGGTTCTGCCCGGCCTGCAACGGCACCCGGCTGGCGACACGCAAACCATAGTGCTCAAGGGCTTTGACCTTGCGCGGGTTGTTGGTCATCAGCTTGATGGCGCTGATGCCCAGGTGTTCGAGCATCGGCTGGCAGATGGCGTAGTCACGCTGATCGGCACCGAAGCCCAGGCGCTCATTGGCCTCGACGGTATCGGCGCCGCCATCCTGCAGCTCGTAGGCGCGGATCTTGTTCAGCAGGCCAATGCCCCGGCCTTCCTGACGCAGGTACAGGAGCACGCCGCGGCCCTCTTCGGCAATCGCCTGCAGCGCCGCTTGCAGCTGCGCACCACAATCACAACGCAGGCTGAACAGGGCATCGCCGGTCAGGCATTCGGAATGCAGGCGACCGAGCACCGGGGCGCCATCGCTAAAGTCACCGAGCGTCAGGGCGATGTGTTCCTTGCCGGTGGCCTCGTCGAGGAAGCCGTGCATGGTGAACAACGCAAATGGCGTCGGCAGTTGGGAGGCGGCGACAAACACGACAGACACCGGATGCTCCTGATAATCAAAGGGCGGAAAAACGCAGGGCCGGCATTGTAGCAGCAGCATCTGCCGGCCAGGCAGCTTGAATTGTGCGGGATCAGCATCGGCCTGGCCGATCAAGGACCCGCGTTAGAGTTTCGACTCCAGCACCAGCAGGCCCTGATCTTCACGCCAGCGCACACGATTGAGGAAGCTCATGCCCAGCAAGGCATCGGTGGGCGACTCACCCTCCAGCACGGCAGCCTCGACGCCGAGCACCTCCAGCGGGCCGACCTTGACCCGATTGAGGTTGACCAGCCAGGCCCGCGCGGTGCCGCTGGCGGTGTTGACCACCATCGGCCGGCCCTGGGCGCGAAAATCGATGCCCAGGCGCCGCGCCTGGCTTTCATTCAGGGCGATCGAGGTGGCGCCGGTGTCCACCAGAAACTGCATCGGCTGGCCGCCAATCGAGCCGGCCACCCGGTAGTGGCCGTCGCCACCACGGGCGATGCTGGTCTGGCTCTTGCCCGGCGCGGCAAAACCGGCGCTCGACTCACGGCTAAGGCTGTAGGGCCGCTCCACACCATCCACCCGCAGCACCGCACCGCGACTGTCGGCGCTGATCACCTGAACGCCGCCGGGGCCGGTCTGGCCGACCTTGACCAGCTTGCGCAGGCCATCGACATTGAGCACCGCCGCCCCCGGAAACAGGCCCACCACCTGCACCTGGGTGGCGGCCTGGGCGCTACCGACCAAGGCCAGCAGGCCGGCAACGAGCAGGTGTTCAAGGCGTCCCATGGTGCGGTTCCTGTGCTGAGTCATAGGGGTACTGATCCTTCCAGCGTTTGAAGATGGCACGCAGGCTGCCGTTGCGCAGCAGCACCGCCATGCGTTGTTCGTAGAGCCGCTTGAGCGCCAGCCCGCGCTCGGTGCGGGCAAAGGCCAGGTACAGCGGCAACAGTTGCAACTCGGTGACGCGCAGATCCGCGTGCTGCTCAAGGCTGGCGAGGAGGAAGTCCACCTCGGCGTCGTCGTCGATATAAAAGTCCGCGCGACCCTCGCGCAGCATCGCCGGGATGCCATCGCGGCGCTGCACTTCCTGGTACAGGCCAATGCCGGGCAGTTGGTCCTGGAAGCCATAACCGCGCACCCAGATCAGTCGGTACTTGGCCAGAGTCTGCAGGGTCGGCCTGGGCAGGCGGGCCGGGCCGAGGGCCACCACCCGATCGACGGCATAGGGCCAACGCGGGAAGTCCAGGTCATCCACCTCATCCGGGTACAAGCCCAGGGCGGCATCCACCTTGCCCCGCTGGGCCAGGCCGATGGCGCGGGTGTACGGCTCGCTGCTAATCCGCAGCTTGACCCCCGCCGGCTCGAACACGGCGCGCAGCACATCCCAAGCCAGACCGGAGCCATCGGCATTGCTATGCGCTTCCCAGGCTTCGCCAGCCACCAGAATGTGCGTCGGCGCCGGCTCCAGCGCCACGGCCGTGCAGCTCAACACTCCGCCCACCAACAGCCCCAGCCAACGCCCCTGCATGGCGACTCCGCTCAACTCAACCCGTGAATGACCAGTTGCAAGCTTAGCCAGGCAAACACCCCGGCCAGCACATCATCCAGCATGATGCCCACTCCACCATGGACGTGCCGATCAATCCAGCGAATTGGCCACGGTTTGACAATATCGAACAGGCGGAACAGGACAAATCCCAGCAGCAGCCACTGCCAGCCGGCCGGCACCAGCCAGAGGGTGATCCACACCCCGACCAGTTCGTCCCAGACGATGCCGCCGTGGTCATGCACGCCAAGATCGCGGGCCACCTTGCCGCACAGCCAGCAACCGAACAACGTGGCCAGGCTCAGCATCAGGCCATAGCCCCAGGCCGGCAACAATTGCCACAGCGGCACAAACCCCAGGGCCAGCAACGAGCCCCAGGTGCCAGGCGCCTTGGGCAGAGTGCCGGAGCCGAAGCCAAAGGCGAGAAAATGCCAGGGGTTACGCCACACCGAGGCTGGCGCCTTATTTATCTCAGTCACCCGAACTCCCGAAATGTTGATAGCCGTGGCGGGGCGGGGTCATCACCCGGCCCTGTTCATCGAGCACTTGCACGCCCTGCCCGGCCACTACCCGACCGATCACCGGCAACGCCCAGCCGGCGGCCTGCAAACCCGGCAGATACTGCGCGGGCAGAGTAAAGGCCAGACGGTAATCATCGCCACCACTCAAGGCGCAATGCTGCGCCGCCGGCAGGCTGAGCAAGGCCTGAATCGCCGCCGACAAGGGCAGCCGTGCCAGCTCAATCTGCAAGGCCACCCCGGACGCTGCGGCAAGATGCCCGCAATCGGCCAGCAAGCCATCGGAAATATCCAGCGCCGCCGTGGCCTTGCCGCGCAGGGCCTGGCCCAGGGCCAGTTGCGGCCTGGGCGACCAGTATTGGTCGAGCAAGGCGGCCGCCACCTCCGCCGGCGCTTGCTGCTGAGCCAGCACCAGGGGCAAGGCCGCCGCCGCATCGCCGAGGTTGCCGCCGACACACAGCAGATCACCGACCTGGGCGCCGCTGCGCAGCAACGCCTGGCCTCGCGGCAAGCGACCAAACACCGTGACAGTCAGGCTCAAGGGGCCGCGGGTGGTATCCCCGCCGATCAACGCCAGGCCGCACTGCGCGGCCATCTGATTGAGCCCGCGAGCAAAGTCTTGCAGCCACACGCCGGCGGCCTGGGGCAGGCACAGGGCCAGGGTAAACCCCAACGGCGTCGCACCCATGGCCGCCAGATCGCTGGCCGCCACGGCCAACGCGCGCTGACCGAGCAAAAAGGCATCGCAAGGATCAGGAAAATGCACCCCGGCAACCAGGGTATCGGTGGAGATCGCCAGCTGCTCGCCGGCCGGCAGCTCGAGCAAGGCGCAATCATCGCCAATCCCCAAAGCCACGCCTGCGGCCGCCTGCGCACAGGGCGCGGCGGCGAAGTAATGACGGATCAGCTCGAATTCACCCATGGCAACGCCCCGTTGCGGGGCGAGCGGGCGCCCCCAGACAGGAGCGCCGACGGGCAAAAATCTTAGCGCTTGTTGGCACGCACTTCGGCCGCACGCAGCTTGGGAGCCAGCTTGTCGAGGATGCCGTTGACGAACTTGTGGCCATCGGTGGCGCCGAAGATCTTCGCCAACTCGATACCCTCGTTGATCACCACGCGGTACGGCACATCGACACGATGGCGCAACTCGTAGGTCGACAGGCGCAGGATCGCCAGCTCAACCGGGTCCAGCTCTTCCAGTGGGCGGTCGAGGAAGTCGGCGAAGGCGCCATCCAGTTCGGTCTTGTGCTGCGGCACGCCGTGGAGGATTTCCCGAAAGTAAGCGCCATCGACGCCGACAAAATCATTGTCGACGCGGAACTGGGCTTCGATTTCGTTGACCGACTGGCCGGCCAGATGCCACTGATACAGGGCCTGCATGGCCAGGCTGCGGGCCTTGCGGCGCGCGGCGGTCTTGCCCTTGGCCGGCTTTTCGTCGGGCTGGGCGGGATGATCGAGATCGCTGTTAAAGCTCACTTGGCCTCCAGCTGCGCCAGCAGGCTGACCATTTCCAGGGCGGACAGAGCAGCTTCGGCGCCTTTGTTACCGGCCTTGGTGCCGGAACGCTCGATGGCTTGCTCGATGGAATCCACGGTCAGCACGCCAAAGGCCACCGGCACGCCAAACTCCATGGACACCTGGGCCAGGCCCTTGGTGCATTCGCCAGCGACGTATTCGAAGTGCGGAGTGCCGCCGCGAATCACCGCGCCAAGGGCGATGATGGCCGCGTATTCGCCACGCTGGGCGACCTTCTGCGTCACCAGCGGAATCTCGAACGCACCCGGCGCACGGATGATGGTGATGTCGCTCTCGCTCACGCCGTGGCGGACCAGTGCGTCAACCGCACCGCTTACCAGGCTCTCAACCACGAAGCTGTTGAAGCGGCCGACTACCAGGGCAAAGCGGCCCTTGGGGGCGATGAAGGTACCTTCGATGGTCTTCAGGGTCATGGGCATTCTCGTATCTATAAAAGAGCAGGATTAACCAACCTGGGCGCCGCGTGGCGCCCAGTCGGGTTTATTCAGAGGGCAGGTATTCTACAACTTCCAGGTCAAAGCCGGATATGGCGTTGAACTTCATCGGCGAACTCATCACGCGCATCTTGCGCACGCCGAGGTCACGCAGAATCTGCGAACCGGCGCCGACGGTGCTGTAGGTGGTCGGCGAGGTGACCTTGGCATCGCTGCCCAGTTGCTGCTCCAGATGGGCCAGCAATTCCTGGCCACTGAGCGGATTGCCCAGCAGCAAGACCACCCCGCTGCCGGCCTCGGCAACCTTGGCCATGGCGGCGCGCAGGCTCCAGCGGCCCGGCTGCTTGACCATAAACAGGTCGCGCAGCGGCTCCATGTTGTGTACCCGCACCAGGGTCGGCTCCTCGGCGCTGAACTGGCCCAGGGTCAGGGCCATGTGGACGTCGCCCTCCACCGCATCGCGGTAGGTCACCAGGGTGAACGAACCCAGTTCGCTGTCCAACGGTTGCTCGGCAATTCGCTGCACGGTGCGTTCGTGGATCAGCCGGTAGTGGATCAGGTCGGCGATGGTGCCGATCTTGATCCCATGCTGCTGGGCGAACACTTCCAGCTCGGGGCGACGGGCCATGGTGCCGTCGTCGTTCATGATCTCGCAGATCACCCCGGACGGCTCGAAACCGCCCATCCGCGCCAGATCGCACGCCGCCTCGGTATGCCCGGCACGGGCCAGCACGCCGCCGGGCTGGGCCATCAGCGGGAAGATATGGCCGGGGCTGACGATGTCGTCGGCCTTGGCATTCTTCGCCGCAGCCGCCTGCACGGTGCAGGCGCGGTCGGCTGCGGAGATGCCGGTGGTGACGCCCACCGCAGCCTCGATCGAGACGGTGAACTTGGTGCCAAAGCCCGAGCCATTGCGCGGCGCCATCAGCGGCAGCTTGAGGGTTTCGCAACGCTCGCGGCTCATCGGCATGCAAATCAGGCCGCGAGCGAAACGCGCCATAAAGTTGATGTGCTCGGCGGTCACGCATTCGGAGGCGATGATCAGATCGCCCTCGTTCTCGCGGTCCTCGTCATCCATGAGGATGACCATTTTGCCCTGCCGAATGTCTGCAACCAGTTCTTCGATGCTATTGAGCGCCACGGGCAGCTCCTTTCTCGGATGTGTAGGGGGCACCGGCGCCAGGGCGCACGGCGCAGAATTTACAGATAGCCGTGTGCCGCCAGAAACCCTTCGGTCAGGCCGCGGGCCTTGGGCTCGGCGGCCTGGTCACCGAGCAGCAGGCGCTCCAGGTAACGAGCCAGCAGGTCCACTTCCAAATTGACCTGGCGACCGGGCTGGTAATCGGCCATCACGGTTTCACCCAGGGTGTGCGGCACTATGGTCAGCTCGAATTCGGCGCCGTTCACGCCATTCACGGTCAGGCTGGTGCCATCCACGGTGATCGAGCCTTTCAGCGCGATGTACTTGGCCAGCTCGCGCGGGGCGCGAATCTTGAATTGCACGGCACGGGCGTTGTCCGCCCGACCGATCACCTCGCCGACGCCATCCACATGGCCGCTGACCAGATGGCCACCGAGGCGGCTGGTCGGCGTGAGGGCCTTTTCCAGGTTGACCTTGCTGCCGATCTTTAAATCGATAAAGGCGCTGCAGGCCAGGGTTTCGCGGCTGACATCGGCCCAAAAGCCATTGCCCGGCAACTCCACGGCGGTCAGGCACACGCCGTTCACGGCGATGCTGTCACCCAGTTTGACATCGCCCAGATCCAGCTTGCCGGTCTCGACGTGGACGCGCACATCGCCGCCCTTGGGGCTTAGCGCACGGATGGTGCCAATGGCTTCGATAATTCCGGTAAACATCAGACCCCCTCGATTGACAACTGGCCAGGCAGGCGGCAGCGCTCACTGACAGGCAGAAAAACAATAGACATCACGACGCACTCCTGTTCGTTGCACAAACAGGGCGGTTCGATCGATAGGGATTTCACGGACGCGGGCCAGCCGCGCCCTTAAAGGGAATCCCGCTCTCTCTTTATCCGGACTCTAACCGTCGGCCCCGGAATCACACCGGGTCTGCTGACCTTGGCGGGCCTTGCGGCTCGTCAAGCGCTCGCGGGCTAGGCCTGGATCAACCAAGGGGGCCATTACCGCCGGTGGGGAATTACACCCCGCCCTGAGAACGTTGCAGCCCCATGCGCGGCTGCGAGCGACGTTTTACCATATTTGCCCGGCCAGCGCATGCCCGCCCGACCAGCTTCAGGCCCGTGCGGGCCGAGCAATAATCCGCCAGTCCGCGCCGACCGCACGCATCTCGACAATCTGCAGCTCTTGCGCCTCGGCCATTTTCGCCAGGGGCCACTCCAGCAAGGGCCGGGCGCTGGAGCCGAGGAACTTGGCCGCAACAAACAACTGGTACTCATCCACCAGGCCCTGGCGAGCAAAAGCCCCGGCCAGGCGCGGGCCGGCCTCTACCAGCACCTCGTTGGCGCCGCGGGCGGCCAGTTCCAGCAGCAGTTTGCGCAGATCGACATGGCCGTTGCAGCCCGACACGGCGAGCAACTCATGGCCATCGTCGAGGAACAATTGCCGCGCCCCGGCCACCGCACAGGTGGCCACCAGGGCCTTGCCGGCCTGATAGAAAGGCGCACTCAGCGGCACCCGCAAACGCCCATCGACCAGCACCCGCAGCGGCGGACGGGTCATGGCCAGGGCCGTCAGTTCGGCATTCAGGCCCAATTCGTCGGGGCGCACGGTCAGCCGCGCACCATCGGCCAGCACCGTGTCGGCGCCGGTCAACACCACGCTGGCGCGGGCGCGCAGGCGCTGCACCGCGGCGCGCGCCGCCGGCCCGGTGATCCACTGGCTCTCGCCGCTGGCCATGGCCGTGCGGCCGTCCAGGCTCATCGCCAGTTTGACCCGCACATAGGGCAGGCCCTGCTCCATGCGCTTGATAAAGCCGACATTCAAGGCCCGCGCCTGGCTTTCCAGCACGCCGCAGGCGACCTCGATACCGGCCTCGCGCAGGCGCGCCAGGCCACGCCCGGCGACCTGCGGATTAGGGTCCTGCATGGCCGCCACCACCCGCGCCACCCCGGCCTGCACCAAGGCCTCGGCGCACGGCGGGGTGCGGCCGTGATGACTGCACGGCTCCAGGGTCACATAAGCCGTGGCACCGCGCGCCTTGGCGCCAGCCTGGCGCAGGGCATGCACCTCGGCATGCGGCTCGCCGGCGCGGGCATGCCAGCCTTCACCGACAATCTGCCCGGCCGCGACAATCACGCAGCCAACCCGCGGGTTGGGATGGGTCGAATACACACCCTTGCGCGCCAGCTCCAGGGCGCGGGCCATGCTGCGCTGATCGAGCACGCTCTGTTCGGCGGCAGTCATTGCGGGCTCGGCTCGCGGGACAGGCGCTCGATTTCCTCGCGGAACTCGTTGAGGTCCTGAAAGCGCCGGTACACCGAGGCGAAACGGATATAGGCCACTTCATCGAGTTTCTGCAGCTCACCCATCACCAGCTCGCCAAGCACCCGCGACTTGATCTCGCGCTCGCCGGTGGCGCGCAGTTGGTGTTTGATGTGGGCAATGGCAGCCTCCAGGCGCTCGACGCTCACCGGCCGCTTCTCCAGGGCGCGCTGCATGCCGGCACGCAGTTTGTCCTCGTCGAACGGCTGGCGACTGCCATCGGACTTGATCAGTCGCGGCATCACCAGCTCGGCGGTCTCAAAGGTGGTGAACCGCTCTTCGCAGGCCAGACACTCGCGCCGACGACGCACCTGTTCACCTTCGGCGACCAGACGTGAGTCGATCACCTTGGTGTCATTCGCTCCACAAAACGGACAATGCATGGGCGCAAACTGCCGAAAAAATGAGGGAACTCATGGTAGCGCATCGCACCGACAGCGCCCACAGCCAAGACAAGCCTGGGGCTTTGCGGTATATAGCAGCCCCTCAGGCTGCCAAGCCGCCCGTTTCACCATCACCTTTGTGGAAGTTGCCATGCTGCCGCGCCTGCTTGCCCTGCTTTGCCTGTCCAGCCTGCTCGCGGCCTGCAGCAGCACGCCACCGGCGCCCGCCCTGGCAACAACCGTCAAACCGAAACCTTTAATGGTCGCGCCTGAGCCGCTGCCTAACCACTTGCACGAACTCAGCGGCCAATTACTCGGCGTCCCCGCCGCCGGCGAGGCGGAATTGGCCCTGCTGCTCGTCGATAGCCGCGACCGGCCGGTGCAACTGCTGGCCAGCAGCCGCCTGAGCGGCAACGGCGCGGCACTGCCATTTAGTCTGCGCTTCAGCCCCCTCAGCATCCCAGCGGGCCAGCGCCTGGAGTTGCGCGGCCGGGTCAGCCAGGCCGGCATCCTGACCTTGCGCCTGCCGGCACGAGCCATCCAGCCGACAAGCAATCAGGCCCTGGGCGCCCTGCAACTGGTACCTGCACCATGAATGCGCCGCGTGAATTGCAAAGCGCCCTGGCCGGCCTGCTCGGTGATGCCCGCCTGGTGGCGGAAACCCTGCCCGGCACCGACCTCAAGCTATGGCTGATCGACCCGGCCAACATGGAGCGCGCCTTCAACCCGGAAGAAACCCGGCGCATTCTCGAAGAGCCGCCCTATTGGTGCTTCTGCTGGGCCAGCGGCCTGGTGCTGGCGCGCTGGCTGGCCGAACGGCCGGAGTGGGTGCGCGGCAAGCGCGTGCTGGATTTTGGCGCAGGCTCCGGGGTGGCGGCGATTGCCGCGGCCAAGGCCGGCGCGCTTGAAGTGGTGGCCTGCGACCTCGACCCGCTGGCGCTGGCCGCCTGCCGGGCCAATGCGCAGCTCAATGAGGTGCAGCTCAGCTACTCCGAGGACTTCTTCGCCGAGGCCGACCGCTTTGACCTGATCATCGTCGCCGACGTGCTCTACGACCGCGCCAATCTGCCGCTGCTCGACCAGTTCCTCAGCCGCGGCCAGCAAGCGCTGGTGGCCGACTCGCGGGTGCGCGACTTCCAGCATCCGCTGTACCAGCGCATCGGCCTGCTGGACGCCTGCACCTGGCCGGACCTGGCCGAGCCTGCGGAATTTCGCCTGGTCAGCCTGTACCACGCGCAGCGCTGATTTTCAGCGCCACGGCGCTTGTATCCAGACCTGCGCGCCCGCATCTTTAAGCCCATTCACCTCAGCCAATGAGACCGATCATGAGCGACACGCCGTATATCTTCGAGGCCAGCAGCCTCAACTTTGACCAGTTGGTACTTGAGAACTCCTTCCACAAGCCGGTGCTGGTGGATTTTTGGGCCGAGTGGTGCGCGCCGTGCAAGGCACTGATGCCGCTGCTGGCGCAGATCACCGAGTCCTATCGCGGCGAGCTACTGCTGGCCAAGGTCAACTGCGACCTGGAGCCGGATATCGTCCAGCGCATGGGCATCCGCAGCCTGCCCACCGTGGTGCTGTTCAAGGACGGTCAGCCGGTCGATGGCTTTACCGGCGCCCAACCGGAATCGGCGATTCGCGGCCTGCTCGCGCCCCACGTCGCCGAACCAGCACCGGAAGCCGCCGACCCGCTGGAAACCGCCCAGGCCCTGTTTGCCGAAGGCCGCATCGGTGACGCCGAAAGCCTGTTGCAGCAATTGCTGACAGAAGACAACAGCAACGCCGCCGCGCTGATTTTGTATGCCCGCTGCCTGGCCGAACGCGGCGAACTGGGCGAGGCCGAAGTGGCCCTGAATGCCGTGACCGGCGACGAGCACAAGCAGGCCCTGGCCGGCGCCCGCGCCCAGCTGACCTTCCTGCGCCAGGCCGCCGACCTGCCGGACACGGCCGAACTGAAGAGCCGCCTGGCCGCCAACGGCGAAGACGATGAGGCGGTCTATCAACTGGCCATCCAGCAGCTCGCTCGCCAGCAGCCCGAGGCCGCCCTGGATGCCTTGCTGCGCCTGTTCGTGCGTAACCGCAACTACGCCGACGGCCTGCCGCACAAGACCCTGCTGCAGGTGTTCGATCTGCTCGGCAATGAGCATCCGCTGGTCACCCTGTACCGGCGCAAGCTGTACCAGGCCATCTACTGAATAAGCCGGGCGGGGCTGGTCAGCGGCAAATAAAGCCGTTATAACGTAACAACTTTATTTGCCGACCCTCCGGAGTTGCCATGCGCCGCCTGCTATTTGCCCTGCCTTTCGCCCTGCTGCCCCTGGCGGCTGCTCACGCCGAGCACGCCGACCACCAACATGAACACGCACATGAGCATGAACACGCGCAGCACGACGAGCATGCCAGCCTGGCCGCCCACGAGCATGGCGCCGCCCAACTGAACGTTGCATTGGAAGGTCAGCGCCTGGAATTGGCCCTGGAAAGCCCGGCGATGAACCTGCTGGGGTTTGAACATGCCGCCGTCAGCAGCAGTGACAAAGCTGCCGTGGCGCGTGCCCAACAACACCTGCAAACACCCCTGACACTGTTTGGCATTGCCCCGGCAGCCGACTGCGCGATAACCAGCCACGAACTGCACAGCCCGCTGTTCGAGGCCCAGACCGAAGCACATGCAGAACATGCCGAACACGCTCAAGCGCATGACGGTGAACACAGCGACATCGACGCCAGCTATGTGCTGACCTGCAAGCACCCCGAGGCCCTGGCTGCCATCGACCTCGGCGAACTGTTCAAGCACTTCCCGGCCACCGCCAAAATTCAGGTGCAATTGATTGGCCCCAACGGCCAGCAAGGCGCTGAACTCTCCGCCGCACAGCCACGTCTGCGCTTCTAACAACTCTTGCGTGGATTATTGGCCAGCGCCAGGATGCCCTGGCCAACCCTGCCGCCCCCTGGACAGCCGATGAGTACACTGATTGAACTGACCGAACTGGGCTTTGCCTGGCCCGGCCAGGCCGAACTGCTGGACATTCCCAGCTTCACCCTGCAGCAGGGCGAAAGCCTGTTTCTCAAAGGCCCCAGCGGCAGCGGCAAGACCACCTTGCTCGGTCTGCTGGGCGGCGTGCAAAAGCCTGGCCGTGGGCGCATCCGCTTGCTCGGCACCGACCTCGGCAGCCTGTCTGCCGGCGCCCGCGAGCATTTTCGCGTCGATCACACCGGCTATATCTTCCAGCAATTCAATCTGCTGCCGTTTCTCTCGGTGGCTGAAAACGTCGCGCTGCCCTGCCACTTCTCCCAACTGCGCCGCCAGCGCGCAGAACAGCGTCATGGCAGTGTCAGCCAGGCCGCCAGCGCCCTGCTCAGCCACCTCGGCCTGGTCGATCCGGCACTGCAGGCGCGCCGCGCCGACAGCCTGTCGATTGGCCAGCAACAGCGTGTCGCCGCCGCCCGCGCCCTGATCGGCCAGCCCGAACTGGTGATCGCCGACGAGCCCACCTCGGCCCTGGACAGCGATGCCCGCGCGGCCTTCTTGCAGTTGCTGTTCGCCGAATGCCGGGCCGCCGGTTCCAGCCTGCTGTTTGTCAGCCACGACCAGAGCCTGGCGCCGCTGTTTGATCGCAGCCTGGCGCTGAGCGACCTCAACCGCGCCGCGCGCCCGTCGGAGTTCTGAGCATGTACCTGATCCGCCTGGCCCTGGCCAGCCTGGCCAACCGCCGTTTTACCGCCTGGCTGACGGTGTTCGCCATCGCCCTGTCGGTGTGCCTGCTGCTGGCCGTGGAGCGCATCCGCACGGAAACCCGCAGCAGCTTTGCCAGCACCATCAGCGGCACCGACCTGATCGTCGGCGCCCGCTCCGGTTCGATCAACCTGCTGCTGTATTCGGTGTTTCGCCTGGGCAATGCCACCAACAACATCCGCTGGGACAGCTTCGAAACGCTTGCCGGCGACCGCAAAGTCAAATGGGCGATTCCCATCTCGCTGGGCGACTCGCACCGTGGCTACCGGGTGATGGGCACCAGCAACGCCTACTTCGAGCATTATCAATACGGCCGCGGCCAGGCCCTGCAACTGGCTCAAGGCCAGATCCTCAGCGATGACCCCTTTGCCGTGGTGCTCGGCGCCGAAGTGGCCGAGGCCCTGCACTATCAACTGGGTCAGCAGTTGGTGCTGGCCCATGGCGTGGCCAGCATCAGCCTGAGCAAGCACGACGACAAACCCTTCCGCGTGGTCGGCATCCTCAAGCGCACCGGCACCCCGGTCGATCGCACCCTGCATATCAGCCTGCAAGGCATGCAGGCGCTGCACATCGACTGGCAGAACGGCGTGCCCGCCCAAGGTAAAGCGCGGATCAGCGCCGAGCAGGCGCGCGGCATGGACCTGCAGCCGCAAGCCATCACCGCGATCATGCTGGGCCTGCACAGCAAGATCGCCACCTTCAGCGTGCAACGGCAAATCAATGAGTTTCGCGGCGAGCCGCTGCTGGCCATTCTCCCCGGCGTGGCCCTGCAGGAGCTGTGGAGCCTGATGGGCAGCGCGGAGAAGGCCCTGTTTGTGGTCTCGCTGTTTGTGGTGCTGACCGGTTTGATCGGCATGCTCACGGCGATCCTCACCAGCCTCAACGAACGCCGCCGGGAAATGGCCATTCTGCGCTCGGTGGGCGCCCGGCCCTGGCATATCGCCAGCCTGCTGATGGTCGAAGCCTTCGCCCTGGCCCTGGCCGGGGTGCTGCTGGGCCTGGCGCTGCTGTACCTGGGCATCGCCCTGGCCCAGGGTTATGTACAGGCCAACTACGGCCTGTTCCTGCCGCTGGCCCTGCCGAGTCGCTATGAGTGGACCCTGCTTGGCGCTATTCTGGCCGCCGCCCTGCTGATGGGCGCGCTTCCGGCCTGGCGGGCTTATCGTCAGTCGCTGGCCGATGGTCTGTCGATCCGCCTGTGAGAACTCATTGATGCTGCGTGTACTGCTTGCTCTTGGCTTAATCGTCGCCCTGCCCCTGTGGGCGGCAGAACCGCGGGAGCTGACCTGGTTGGAAATGCTTCCCGCCGATACCGCGCCCGCCGCACCACCGGCCGCCCTGCACGACTTGTCGAAACTGGCTGACGCCCTGGCCGCCGAATCCGGCCCTGCGGCCAGTCAGCAGTCCGTGGCCGCCCCGGTGGTCGAGGCGCTGGACGGCCAACAGGTCAAACTGCCCGGCTATATAGTGCCGCTCAATGTCAGCGAAGAAGGCCGGGTAACCGAGTTCCTGCTGGTGCCCTACTACGGCGCCTGCATCCATGTGCCGCCACCGCCGCCGAACCAGATCGTGCATGTGAAAACCGAACTGGGCGTATTGATGGACAACCTCTACCAGCCGTTCTGGATCGAAGGCCCGCTGCGGGTCGAGAACACCAGCACCGAACTGGCCGAAGCCGGCTACCAGATGGCCGCCAGCAAGATTTACCCCTACGAAATTACGGATAACTGAAGGCCCTGCGACAAAACGCCCGATAAGACCTTGTGCGCAATCAAGATTCCATTGAGCTGGGTCAAGATCGCCGAAGCCCCAGTCCCTACCATTGAGTACAGCCAACACACGCTTATAACTCGATGGAGTCCACCCCATGCGTAATTCGATTCTTGCCGCATCCCTGCTCGCCCTCGCCGTGGCCAGCCCTGCCGCCCTCGCCCACAAAGAAGGCGACATCATTGTGCGCGCCGGTGCTATCACCGTTGATCCGCACGAAGACAGCGGAGAAATTAATGTTGGCGGCGTACCGCAAGGCGGAACCAAAGCCACCCTGGACAGCGACACTCAACTGGGCCTGAACTTCGCCTATATGCTCACCGACCACGTCGGCATCGAACTGCTGGCTGCTACGCCATTCAGCCATGATGTCGGCACTAAAGGTTTGGGCGGTCTCAAGCTCGGCTCGATCAAACACCTGCCGCCAACCCTGAGCGCCGTTTACTACCCAATGGAAAGCGGCTCGGTGTTCCAGCCCTATGTCGGCCTGGGCCTGAACTACACCTGGTTCTTCGACACCGAACTGACCAGTGAGGCCGAAGGCCAGGGTTTCAACGGTCTGGACATGGATGACTCCTGGGGCCTGGCCTATCAGGTCGGCGCCGACTATATGTTGACCGACAACCTGATGCTGAACGCCCAGGTGCGCTATATCGACATCGACACCACCGGCACGACCTACGCAGGCCCTACCAAGGTAGAAGTTGATGTGGATGTCGATCCCTTCGTTTACATGGTTGGCCTCGGCTACAAGTTCTAAGCAACACCCAAAAGCCGACCTCAGGGTCTAATGCCGTTCACTTAAGCCAAGTGAACGGCATTTTTGTAGCCCGGATGCAATCCGGGGCGCGGGTTATCCTGCCAATTCCTTCCCGGATTTCATCCGGGCTACCTCTGCCGCGCCTTAAGTGAACAGCATTAACCTCAGGGTCGGCTTTTTGCTGCCTGCGGGTTACCCAAACAAACAAGGCGCCCATAGGCGCCTTGTTGCTTTGCCGTGCAGAACTACAGCCCCAACAAGCGCGCCAGGCCAGTGGCCATGGGCGTCGGCTCGGGGAAGGTGAAGCGCTGCAGCAGCCGCTGATTGTTGGCCCGCGAATGGCGAATATCGCCTGCCCGTGCGGCCACATGCTTGACTGCCGGCAAGCCGCCCAGCAGGCCGCCGAGTTCATCCAGCAACTGCTTGAGGCTGGTCGCCCGATTCAGGCCGACATTCACCGCCCCCGGCTCAACGCTGGACTGCTCCAGGGCTTGCATAAGCACGGCGACCAGATCGCCGACATAGACGAAATCGCGGGTCTGCTCGCCATCGCCGAAGACCGTGATCGGCAGGCCCTGCTGCGCCCGCTCGGCGAAGATGCTGATCACCCCCGAGTACGGCGAGGACGGGTCCTGGCGCGGTCCGAAGATATTGAAGAAGCGCAACACCACCGGCTCCAGCGCATGCTGGCGACGGTAAAAGTCCAGGTATTGCTCGCTGGCCAGCTTGTCCACGGCATACGGCGTCAGCGGCGCCTTGGGCGTGTCTTCATCGATGGCCTGGCCCTCGCCGTTGTTGCCATACACCGCCGCACTGGAGGCGAACAGCACGCGCTTGACCCCGTGCATGCGCATGGCTTCGCAGACATTCAGGGTGCCGATAAAGTTGCTCTGATGGGTGCTTACCGGATCATCCACCGAGGCCTGCACCGAGGCCACCGCGGCCAGATGCACCACCGCCCGGCAGCCAGCCATGCAGCGCTGCAGCAGCGCGGCGTCGGCGACGTCGCCCTCGATCAGTTCGATGCGTTCGTGTTGCAGGGGCAAGTTGGCCCGCTTGCCGGTCGACAGGTTATCCAGCACCCGCACGCGGTAGCCTTTGTCCAGCAAGGCATCGGCCAGGTGCGAGCCAATAAAACCGGCGCCGCCGGTGAGCAAAACAGAAGAGTCAGACATGTCGGTAATAACGGTCCAGTAACTGCGGCAAGCCCGTGCGCCAGGCGCGTGGCTTGACCCCAAAGGTGTGCAGGATTTTCTTGCAGGTCAGCACCGCATGTTGCGGCTCATCGGCCACATCCGGGCGCGCGGCATGGGCCTGGGCCTTGATCTCGTCGAGCAGCAGGCCGCGGAACGCCCGCGCCTCGCTCAACACGGCCTGGCCGAGGGCCAGCGCGGTGGTCGCCTCCTGGCCGCCGTAGTGATAGGTACCCCACAAGGGCGCCTGGCAGTCCAGTTGCTTCAACACCGCCAGAATCACCCGAGCGGCATCGTCCACTGGCGTCGGGTTGCCACGCCGGTCGTCGGCCAGCAGCAACTCGGCCTGGGCTTCGCTGCGCCGCAGAAAACGCCCAAGCAGGCCTTCGGCACTGTCATCAAGCAGCCAGCCGAAACGCAACAGGACATGCCGCGGGCAGGTCGCGCGCACGCTTTGCTCGATACGCCAGAGGGCCTGGCCGCGCACGCCCAGGGGCAGCGGCTCGTCTTTTTCGCTGTAGGCGGTGGCACGGGCGCCATCGAACACCCGATAACTGGAGGGCTGCAGCAAGACAATGGCGTGATGCTGGCAGAGTTCGGCCAGGCGCTCGACGGCCCGTTCCTGGGCCGCAAAGCGGGCACTGCAGGCCGTGGCGGCCTGGAACCAGTCGTAGTAGTAGGCCAGGTTGATCAGCGCATCGGGGCGGGTGTCATCAATCAGCTGGGTCAGGCTGGGCGCATCCCAGCCACCCTCCGGCGGGCGTGGGGCGAGGAAGCAGATGTCTTCCTCGGCGCCCTGGCGCACCAGCGCATGACCCAGGGCATTGCCCCCGCCCAGCAATAACAAGCGCATTTGCATGATTGACTAGAACACCCGACAGACCAGAAGACGCCCCCGCCAGGCAGCGGGGGAAAGGGCCCATTCTGCGGGTTTCGCGCAAGCGCGTCACTAGGGTCTGTTCCCGTTTCATTCGCGGCCGCAACGGAACGCCAACCACCGCCAACGCCTTACTGGGTGCCCTTACGGCGCAGGCTGGCCGGGGTGAAGTAGCTCTCCGGTGGCGCGGCGAGGAGGAACTGGCGCGGCGCCTGCTCGTTGTTGCGCAGGCCCAGGGCCGAATAACTGCGCGCGATCAGGTCATGGAACACCAGGTTGACCGGGGCAAGGGTGGCCGCCTCGTAGGCATTCTTGGTGAACGCCAGGTTGACGTGCCAAAGCTCGCCGCGGGCGTCCTGGTTCTCCACGATCAGCGCCTGCCAGCTGTCCTCGTCCAGGTAGAAGCGGCGCTTGACGTGAACGTGGCGCTTGCCCGGCCGCAAGGTGGCCTGCACCACCCAGACCCGATGCATTTCCCAGCGGGTCAGGTCCGGGTTGAGGTGCCCTGGCTTGAGCAACTCATCCAGCGGGCGCCCCGGCTGCTCCATGGCGTAGTTGTGATAGGGCACCAGCAGGGCCTGTTTGCCGAGCAGTTGCCAGTCGTAGCGGTCGGTGGCGCCGTTGTACATGTCGGTGTCGTCGGCGTAGATGCCATCGATCGGCGTGTCATAGGCCAGGGTCGGCGCGCGGCGCACCCGGCGTTGGCCGGGGTTGTAGATCCACGCCGAGCGCGGCTCGGCCACCTGATCGATCGGCTCATGCACCAGCAAGCCACGGCCGGCATCGCGCGAGGGCGGCAGCAGTTCGCTGGCATAGGCGTAGAGCCGGTTGTCCAGGCTGGCGGCCGACTTCTGCGGGTTGTAGTAGTTGGACAGCAACTGGATGCGCTCACGCAGGATCGAGTAACTGCCGCTGCCGGTGACCTGGGCGGTGACGGCGACCTCATCGATATAGCGCCCTTGCCAGCGGGCAATGTGGTTCCAGATCGCCTCGCGGCCATCGGCCGGCAGCGGGAAGGGAATCCCCGCATAGGCATTGCTCAGGCCGTTGCCGCCTTCGGCCAGGGTCGCCTGCTCGGCATTGCGCCGGGTGTTGGCATACACCTGGGCCGGCGCGGCAAAGCTGCGATGGCTGGGATAAACCGGCACCTTGAAGCTCTGCGGATAGGCCTTGAGCAGGGCCACCACGCCAGGGCTGAGATGGGCCAGGTCGGCGCCCATGGTTTGCGCATCGATCACCCGCAACGGCCGCTCGGCGGCGAAGGGGTCGACATGAAAACTGCCCGGCCCGGCATAACCGGCCGGTGCCTGGCTCAGGCCGCCATCCCAGGCCGGAATGCCCAGCGCCGGATCGCCCTGGCGCTCGCCCCCAAAGGGCGTCAGCGGGCCATCCAGCTGCGCCGCCTGGCTGGCACTGACCTTGGCCTGGGCCGCCAACGGCAGGGCCAGACAGAGCAGGACACTGACATGCAAAAAGGTTCTAGTCATGGTGCTTCTCGCGATCAAAAGGAATAGGAGACATTCAGTGCGACGTGGTCGCGATCAATCAGCGCGTTGTCCTTGCGCGCGCCCCAGAACGAGGTGTAGCCAAGCTTGCCGGCCAGCTTCTGGCCGTATTTGGCCCCCAGTTCGAGGGTGGCGGACTTGCGCCCCTGGATGAAGTTCTCGTTGAGCGCAGGCGAGGTACCGGCAACGTCCTGGCGCCAGGTGATGGCCGGCAACAGGTCGAGGTTCGGCTGCACATCCTGGATCAGGCCGGAGATGTTCAGCGTGTAGCCCCAGGCGAAACTGTCCAGATAGGCGTAGTTGGGCGTGTCCAGCAGGCTGCCAGGGGCATGGTTGAAGGCCGCCTCGCCCAGCACCAGCAGGTCATCCAGGCCGAGCCGCGGGCCGAAGCTGTGGATCGCCGAGAGCGAGCCGGTGTACAGCTCGTGGCGCCGGTACAGATCGATGCTGGAGCGCGGGTCATTGGCCGACGCATCGCCGAACTCGCCCAGATCGATGCCCGCCCCGCTCGCCCCGCCAGCGCCCAGGGCGGCACCGGCGAGGGTTTCCAGCTCATAGATCATCGACGGTTCCAGCGGCGCGTTGGGCCGGTAGGTCAGCTCGCCGGCCACACTGGTGTCGCCCAGAGTGGCCGAAGCGCTGAGGCCGAACAGGCGGATGTCCTCGGGGTAGATGAAGTCGTAGTAGGTGCTGTCGAGCAGGGCCATGCCATCGGTCAGGGCAACCAATGCCGGATCGCCGAGCATTCCAGCCAGGCCGCAGAGGTCGGCGAAGTTGCCGCCGGTGCCCGCCGAGCAGGCAAACGACTGGCCCTTCTGGATGCGCAGGAACGGCACCTTGCTGTGGTAGTTGAGGTAATACAGGCTGAACTCGCTGTTGTTCCACTCCTCCACCAGGTAGCGCAGGGCCATACCGAACTGGCCATCGTCGCGGGCGTCGTGCTCGCGGCCGTAACGCGCGCCGGCCACAATGCCATCCTCGCCATTCAGCCCCGGCACCAGCTCGGCCGGCAGACCAAGCTGCGCCAACTGCTCGCGCAGGTCGACCAGCACGCCGTTGCTGCCCTTGCCAAAGTAATCCTGGTTATTCAGGAAGGCGCCGGTGGGAATCAGCTCGTGGCCTTGAAACTCCAGGCCGTAGAAGGCCTCCAGGCTGAGCTGATCGGTGAGGCCGAGCTGACCGGAGAGCATATTGGTCGGCAACAGCGCGTCCTTGAAGCTGGCGTTGGGCAGCACCACCCGGCCGATGTCCACCGGGTTGATCACGTTGAGGCCATCGGCGTAGTAAATGCCCTCGCCCCAGTTGATCACCTGGCGCCCCAGGCGCAGGCTGACTGGCATCTCGCCGAGATAGCGGTTGGTGTAGAGATAGGCATCGAGCAGGCGCGCCCGGTGGCCGGCGCGGTTCTCCAGGTCGGAGGAGAAGCGCTCATCGCTGTCGCCGTTGTGGCTGGCGAACGCCTCGCCGCTGGGGCCGTGGTCCATGATCTGGGTGTCGTACCAGGCGGTGCCGCGCACGAACAAGCCATCCTGATCGGTGCGCACATGCAGCTCCGAGGTCAGCTTGAACTCGTTGGCGACCCGCCCACGGTCGTAGTACTCGCTGCCATCATTGTTGTTGGCAAAGATATTTTGCCCGTCACGCTGAATCCGCTCGGGCGCCGTGGTGCGGTACACCGTGGTGTACTCGGCGACGCTTTCCAGCGACGTGCTCACCTGCGGCCCGGTATCGAGTTGAAATGCCTGCAGCTGCGTGCCCCACAGCCCCAGTCCTATTGCCAATGCCATCTTGCTTTTGTTGTATGACATATGCCCTCCTGAGTTCAGTTGAAATTAACGGCAACAAAAAAAACGGCATGGGGCCAAAACGGACAAAAAAGACGGCCCAAGAGGCCTGTCACAGGGCCCCATACAGTCACCCCGCAGGATTTGCGGCACACTGCGCTCGCCAATCGCTGCAGTCAGGGGAGCCATTCGCCATGAAGCCCATCGTCGATCCGCGCTATTCGGAGGCCTCGGCATCGCCGCAGATCTCACGTTTTCTGCTGCAGCATGCGCGGGCCTGCGGCCACGACCCGACCTTGCTGTGCCGCGGTCTGGGCTTTGCCCCGGAGGATTTGCAACAGCCGGATTACCGCCTGTCCTTCCGCCAGAGCTACCAACTGGTGCGCCGCGCGCAACAACTGCTGGGCGACAGCGCCCTGGGCCTGACCGTTGGCGAGCGCCAGACGCCGGTCTCCTGGGGGTTGGTGGGGCTGGCCATGCTGGCCTGTGCCGACCTGGGCGCGGCCCTGCAGTTGGCCCTGCGCTACCAGTGGCATATCGGCAGCCTGCTCGACTACCACTCCGAGTTGCACGGCGACCAGGTGCGGTTTTGCGCCACGCCGCGCTTCTTCGACCCCGAGGTGGCGGTGTTTTACCTGGAGGAGGCCTTCGCCAGCAGCCTGTCGATCGTGCGTTTTCTCACCGGCCAGAGCCTGGTGCCCAGCCGCATCGAACTGCAACATGGCTGCCCGGCCCACGCCCAGCGCTATGCCGAGCTGTTCCGCTGCCCGCTGCAGTTCGCCAGCGAATCCAACCTGATGGAATTTCCGGCCAGTTGGCTAACCCTGCCGCTGCCCACCCGCGACGACTATGTGGTGGCCGAGATCTGCCTGCTGCTGGACAGCAGCACCCGCCAGGATCAGGGGCTTAGCGACCTGATCGAGACCATTGAGCGGGAGGTGCGCAAGAGCCTCGGCACGCCGCCATCGCTGAGCCAGTTGGCCAGCCAGTTGAACCTGAGCGAGCGCACCCTGCGCCGGCGCATCGAGGAGGCGGGCCTGAGTTACCACGGCATCGTCGATGCCCTGCGCCGGGCGCGCGCCCTGCAATTGCTTGGCCAGCGCGACAACCGGCTGATCGACGTAGCCTGCGCCACCGGCTTCAGCGACGTGCGCAACTTCCGCCGCGCCTTCAAGCGCTGGACCGGAGTGACCCCACGCACGGCTCGCCAGCGTATCGCTCAGGACGTATAGACCGGCCAGCGCTCGACAATCCGCCCGCCGCGCACGGCCAGCAAATCACCAAACTGCAGCAGCACCGACTCGCTCTGGGTCGGCCGCAGAAACACCTGATCGTCAACCTCCAGCCCCACCGCCGGCGAGCCGTTGAGCAGCTCCTGGTTGGAACTGCGGCCGTACAGGCCACTCAGTTGCAGCCCGGCCGGCGACAGCAGATCGGCCTGCCAGTTGCCGCCATAGATAAACAGGGTCTCGCGCCGGTTGACGTCCCACCAGGACAGCAGTTGCGACTTCTCATCCAGCGCCGGAATGCGCAGCGCCCCGGTGCGCTTGAGCACCGGCGTGGCGATATACACCGCCGGCACATGCGCGGCCAGCGACGGCAGGTCGTAATGGCTGGGCTTGAGCAGGCCGGTGCCAATCGCCACCTCGTTGCTCAACGTCTCCTGGGCATGGGCCTGATAGCTCGGGCTGCCGGCGGTATTCAGGGTCAGCTGGTCGTGCCACAGGGCCGCGAAGTGCTGGCGGGTAAAGTCCACATGGCCCTGGTACAGCGCCAGCACCTTGGCCAGCAGTTCGTCCTGGCTGCCGAGCAGGGCCGGCAGGTTCATCCCGACGAACGGGTCGTAGCCCATAAAGCCGGCAAACTCCAGGTGCTGCGGGTTGGCCGCGATCAATTGCAGCAATTGCCCGAGCACCTGCTGATCGCCCACCCCGCCGCGGTGCAGGCCGACATCCAGTTCGATATTGATGCGCAAGCGGGTGCCCAGCCCCTGGGCCAGGGCCAGGTATTGGTGCAGGCGCGCCGGCGTATCAATCAGCCACTGCAGTTGCCGGGCCGGCTCGAAGGGGCCGCGATGGGTCTGGTAAAACAGCTGCGCCGAACGCACCGGCAAGGGCTTGCCGAGCAGAATGTCGGCCTCGGGAAACCGCCGCGCATCCTCATTGAGGAACGGCTGATGAAAGGACATCAGCCGCCGGGTGGCCAGGCGCTCGCCGATGTAGCGCAACAGCTCGGGGGCCGGCAGGGACTTTTCCACCAGGCGCACCTGCTTGCCGCTGCGCGCGAGGAACTGGCGCACCACCTCGATATTGTGGTCGAGGCGATCGAGGTCGATCAGCAGCGCCGGGCGCATCGGCCCATGGCGCTGCAACTCGCGGTTGAGTGCCTGGAAGTAGGCGTCGTGGGGCGCCCCAAGGTCCCGCGGGCGCAGCCAGGCGCCTGCCAGCACGCCGCCCACCCCCAGCCCCGCCAGCAGCAATGTACGTCGTTTCATCACAACTCCTCCGCGCCTTGGCGGTTTTGCCCGTGTCTCAGGCCAGGCCAAACAGCCCGGCCAGGTGCGCGTTGACCAAGCGCCCATGCGGGTCCAGGGCCTGGCGTAGCTCGCTGAAGGCCTGCCAGCGCGGGTACAACGCCTGCAACTGGCGCGCCCCCAGGCTGTGCAACTTGCCCCAATGCGGGCGGCCCTGGTACTTCCAGAAAATCGGCTCGATGGCGGCGAAGAAGTTGTGGTGATCCATCGTGTAGTGCTGATGCACCGAGATCGCACAACTGTCGCGCCCCTCAAACATGCTCAGGGGAATGTCGTCGGCCTTGACGTAGCGGTACTCGATGGGAAACCAGGTGCGCAGATTGCCGTCGGCGATGCGCTTGAGGATCTCGCGCAGGCAGGCCGGGCCGTGCTCGGCCGGCACCGAATACTCCATCTCGTTGAAGCGCACGTTGCGCACATTGGCGAAGATTTCATGGGCATCGCCCACCCGCTCCTCGAAGCTGGCCAGGTGGCGCAGGTTGTTCAGCAGCGTGCGGCGCAGCTCGGGATAATCGCTGAGGTGTTTGTCCAGGCCCTCGATCAGGTCGATAAAGCCGTTGCCACCCTCCTCGTCCGCCGGCAGCGGCGGCGTGCTGGGCTCCTCGGTCTCGTTCAGGGCGATCGCCAAGGCATAGTCGGAATGGGTGACCACCAGCATTTCCCAGTGCTGGTTAGCGCGCTTGAGGTTGTCGACGTCCTCCAGCAACTCTTCGGTGCGGGCCAGCCACTGGCGCTCGCGCAAGCGATAGGCCGCACGGTTCTGCAGGCGCACACGGGTGACCACGCCGAGGGCGCCCAGCGACACCCGCGCGGCGTCGAACAACTCGGGGTTGTGCTCACGGCTGCAATCGAGCACCTCACCGGCGGCGCTGACCAGTTGCAGGCCACAGACCTGGGCGGAATAGGAGCCGAAACCGATGCCGGTGCCATGGGTCGAGGTGGCGATCGCCCCGGCCAGGGTCTGGTAATCGATGTCGGCCATATTGACCAGCGCCTGACCGACCGCCTGCAAGGGCGCGCCCATCTGCGCCATCGGCGTGCCGCCGCCGAACTCGGCCTGCAGGGTCTGGGCATCATGCCCAAGCAAACCGGAGAAGTGACTCAGCGACAGCAGGGTGCCATCGGTCGGCACCAGCGCACTGAAGGAATGCCCGGAGCCGACCGGGCGGATCTTGCCCGGCGCCTGGCGCAGCACCTGCACCAGCTCATCCAGATTTTGCGGAGCCAGGCGCTGCAACGGCAGGCAACTCTGCGCCCCCGACCAATTGCGCCAGGGCAGTACCGGCGCACTGGCCGGCGCCGCCCACAGGGCGCGCCCCGGCAGACTCAACAGCGCACCGAGGACACTGGCCCGCTGCAACAATTGACGACGAGAAAAGACCTGCGACATATCAGTGACCCTCCATCGGCCTGGGGCTGGCGGCCATAAACTCGATCAAGGCGAGCAACTCATCCTGCCCACAATGCATGCACTGGCCCATCGGCGGCATGCCCTGAAAACCATTGATGGTGTTGCTCAGCAGGCTGTCCTGGCCCTTCGCCAGGCGTGGCGCCCAGGCCGCGGCATCGCCGCTCAGCGGCGCGCCGGCCGCGGGATTGGCATGGCACTGCTGACAACTGCCGACATACAGTTGCGCCAACGCCGGGTCCGCCGGCAGTAACTGGGCCGCGCTCGGACGGGCCGGCAGATCCGCCTCCTCGGCACAGCCACCGAGCAGCGCACACACCCCCAGAATGGCCACTCGGCTGCGCCAATCCTTGCCCCACAGTGCCTGCATAGCCCCTCCCCAACCGCGCGTGATCTTGATGTTGCCCACACTAGAGCAGTCCCCGACCACGCATGAGGGCCAAAACGGCCAGCAAAGAGCCGGAAAACGGACAAAGCTCAGCCACAGCCGAAAAGCGCGGACGGATAGCGCGCAAAAAAAACGCCGCCCTATCAGGGGCGGCGTTTTTTGCGGCGCGGCAACGGCTATCGATCAGAACGGAATATCGTCATCGAAGCTGTCGTAATCCGGCGCCGGCTGGGCGGCCGGTTGTGGGGCCGGGCGGGCTTCACGGGGTGCTTGCTGTTGCGCCTCGCGTTGCGGCGCCGGGCGCTGCTGACGCGGGGCGGCGTCGCCACCCTCGTTGTTGTTGCGACCACCGAGCAACTGCATGGTGCCCTGCATATCGACGATGATTTCCGTGGTGTAACGCTTGATGCCGTCTTTTTCCCACTCGCGGGTCTGCAGCTTGCCTTCGATATACACCTGCGAGCCCTTGCGCAGGTACTCGCCGGCAATCTCGGCAACCTTGCCGAACATGGCCACGCGGTGCCATTCGGTCTTCTCGACCTTCTGCCCGGTCTGTTTGTCCGTCCACTGCTCGCTGGTGGCCAGGCTCAGGTTGGTGACGGCATTGCCGTTGGGCATGTAACGAACTTCCGGATCCTGACCACAGGTTCCGACCAAAATGACTTTGTTAACCCCACGGGCCATATCGCTCTCCTAGGCTGCCGTGCGTGCCGCCGCCTGCTCGATGAGGCGGTCAAGGGACGCACGGTCCAATAGTTCAGTATCCACTTTGATATAGACGGCCGCTTCGTCGACCACCATGACGGCGTCGGTCACGCCCGATAGCGCCTTAAGACGTTCGACCAGCCCGCCATCGCCCGCCGCGGCAGGCGTCAACGGCAGGCGCAGACTGGTCACATACGGCGGTTCGCGCATAGTAACAGCAAACCCCAGCCACAGGGCACAGAGCCCCGCGCAGCCGACAAACACCCAGCCCAGCCCACCCGCCTGGAACAACCAGCCGCCGAAAATCCCGCCCACGGCGGCACCGAGAAACTGGCTGGTGGAGTACACGCCCATCGCAGTGCCCTTGCCGCCCGCCGGAGCGACCTTGCTGATCAGCGACGGCAAGGAGGCCTCCAGCAGATTGAAGGCGGTGAAAAAGCCGATGGTGCCCAGCACCAGGGCGCGCAGGTTGTCGCCAAAGCCCCAGAAGAACAGCTCACAGAGCAGCAGCACGCTGACCGCACCGAGCAGCACACGTTTCATCTGGCGCTGTTTCTCGCCGTAGATGATGAACGGAATCATGGCGAAGAAGCCCACCAGCAGGGCCGTCAGGTAGACCCACCAGTGCTCCTCCTTGGGCAAGCCGCCGTGCTCCACCAGCGCCAGCGGCAAGGCGACGAAGCTGGCCATGAGGACCGCGTGCAACACGAAAATACCCAGGTCCAGGCGCAACAGATCGGCATGCCGCAAGGTCGCGCCCAACGCTTGCTTGGCCACCCCCGACTCGCGGTGCTGCAACTGTGTACTCGCGCGCGGCACCAGCAGGGCGACGATCAACAGCCCGACGATGGCCATGGCCGCCGTGGCGAGAAACAGCCCGGACAAACCGTAGGCGCGGGTCAGCAACGGGCCGACCACCATGGCCACGGCGAACGACAGGCCGATGCTCATGCCGATCATGGCCATGGCCTTGGTCCGGTGCTGCTCGCGGGTCAGGTCCGAGAGCAGCGCCATCACCGCCGCCGAGATCGCCCCAGCGCCCTGCAGCACGCGACCGGCGATCACCCCCCAGATCGAGTCGGCCGTCGCGGCAAGTACGGCACCAGCGGCAAAAATCAGCAAGCCGAGATAAATCACCGGCAAGCGGCCAATGCGGTCGGACAAGATGCCAAACGGAATCTGCAAGAGCGCCTGAGTCAGGCCATAGGCACCGATGGCCAGGCCAATCAGTGCCGGCGTGGCGCCCTGCAGGTCCATGCCATAGGTCGCCAACACCGGCAAAACCATAAACATGCCCAGCATGCGAAAGGCAAACACCAGGGCCAGCCCGCCGGCCGCGCGGGTTTCGCCAGCGCTCATGCGCCCACTGTGCGGATCGTGCATCAACAAGCCCTCAGTTAACCGGCGGCGATTCTATCAGCGCTGCCGCCTCCATCACAGGCGTGATGCTTTGCCGCTGTGCGGCTGCGCGCCGTATACTCGGCGGTTTCCGCACGCCCTGCGAGGCCGCTGTTGGTGGACAAGATTCTGATTCGTGGGGCACGTACCCATAACCTGAAAAACATCGACCTGACCCTGCCGCGCGACAAGCTGATCGTGATCACCGGCCTGTCTGGCTCGGGCAAATCCTCCCTGGCGTTCGACACCCTGTATGCCGAGGGCCAGCGCCGCTATGTCGAATCGCTGTCGGCCTACGCCCGGCAGTTTCTGTCGATGATGGAAAAGCCCGACGTCGATACCATCGAAGGCCTGTCGCCGGCCATTTCCATCGAGCAGAAGTCCACCTCGCACAACCCGCGCTCGACCGTCGGCACCATCACCGAGATCTACGACTACCTGCGCCTGCTCTACGCCCGCGTCGGCACGCCGCGCTGCCCGGAGCACGACGTCGCCCTTGAGGCGCAAACCGTCAGCCAGATGGTCGACCAGGCCCTGGCCCTGCCCGAAGGGCACAAGCTGATGCTCCTGGCGCCGATGATTCGCGAGCGCAAGGGCGAGCACCTGGCGGTGTTTGAAGAGCTGCGTGCGCAAGGCTTTGTCCGCGCGCGGATCAACGGCACGCTGCATGAACTGGACGAGCTGCCCAAGCTGGACAAACAAAAGAAGCACTCGATCGACGTGGTGGTGGATCGCTTCAAGGTGCGCGGCGATCTGCAGCAGCGCCTGGCCGAGTCTTTCGAGACCGCCCTCAAGCTGGCCGACGGCATCGCCCTGATCGCGCCCATGGATGACGAGCCGGGCGAGGAGATGATCTTCTCCGCACGCTTCGCCTGCCCCCATTGCGGCCATTCGATCAGCGAGCTGGAGCCCAAGCTGTTTTCCTTCAACAACCCGGCCGGTGCCTGCCCCACCTGCGACGGCCTGGGGGTCAAGCAGTTCTTTGACACCAAGCGCCTGGTCAACGCCGAGCTGACCCTGGCCGAGGGCGCCGTGCGCGGCTGGGATCGGCGCAACGTCTATTACTTCCAGATGCTCGGCTCGCTGTCCGCCCATTACGGCTTCAGCCTGGACGTGCCCTTCGCCGAGCTCGGCGCCGGCCAGCAGAAAATCATCCTGTTCGGCAGCGGCAGCGAGAATGTCGACTTCCGCTATTTGAACGACCGTGGTGACATCGTCAAACGTGCCCACCCGTTCGAGGGCATAGTCCCCAACCTGGAGCGGCGCTACCGCGAGACCGAATCGCAAAGCGTGCGCGAAGAGCTGAGCAAGCTGCTCAGCACCCAGCCCTGCCCGGATTGTCGCGGCACCCGTTTGCGCCGCGAAGCCCGGCATGTGTGGGTGGGTGAACGCACCCTGCCCGCCGTCACCAGCCTACCGATTGGCGATGCCACCGAGTACTTCGCCAGCCTGGCACTGACCGGCCGGCGCGGTGAAATTGCCGCGAAGATCCTCAAGGAAATCCGCGAGCGCCTGCAGTTTCTGGTCAACGTCGGCCTCGACTACCTGACCCTCGACCGTAGCGCCGACACCCTGTCCGGCGGCGAGGCCCAGCGCATTCGCCTGGCCAGCCAGATCGGCGCCGGCCTGGTCGGCGTCATGTATATCCTCGATGAGCCGTCGATTGGCCTGCACCAGCGCGACAACGAACGCCTGCTCGGCACCCTGCGTCACCTGCGCGACATCGGCAACACGGTGATCGTGGTCGAGCACGACGAGGACGCCATCCGCATGGCCGACTATGTGGTCGACATCGGCCCCGGCGCCGGCGTTCACGGTGGGCGCATCGTCGCCGAAGGCACGGCGGCCGAGGTGATGGCCCACCCGGATTCGCTGACCGGCAAGTACCTGTCCGGGCGCGAGAAGATTCGCTATCCGGCCACCCGCACGCCACGCAAACCCAAGCTGGCGCTGAAGATCAAGGGCGCCCGCGGCAACAACCTGCGCAATGTCGATTTGGACATCCCGATTGGCTTGCTGACCTGCGTGACCGGCGTGTCTGGCTCGGGCAAATCGACCCTGATCAACAACACCCTGTTCCCCCTGGCGGCCACTGCCCTGAACGGCGCCAGCACCCTGGAAGCGGCGGCCCACGACAGTTGCGATGGCCTGCAGCACCTGGACAAGGTGGTCGACATCGACCAGAGCCCGATCGGCCGCACGCCACGCTCCAACCCGGCCACCTACACCGGCCTGTTCACCCCGATCCGCGAGCTGTTTGCCGGCGTGCCGGAGTCGCGCTCGCGGGGTTACGGCCCTGGGCGTTTCTCCTTCAACGTCAAGGGCGGGCGTTGTGAAGCCTGCCAGGGCGACGGTTTGATCAAGGTGGAAATGCACTTTTTGCCGGACATCTACGTCGCCTGCGACCTGTGCAAGAGCAAGCGCTACAACCGCGAAACCCTGGAGGTCAAATACAAGGGCAAGAACATCCATGAAGTGCTGGAGATGACCATCGAGGAGGCCCGCGAGTTCTTCACGGCGGTGCCGGCACTGGCGCGCAAGCTGCAAACGCTGATGGATGTCGGCCTCTCGTACATCAAACTGGGCCAGTCGGCGACCACCCTGTCTGGCGGCGAGGCGCAGCGGGTCAAGCTGTCTCGCGAGCTGAGCAAGCGCGACACCGGCAAGACCCTGTACATCCTCGACGAGCCCACCACCGGCCTGCACTTTGCCGATATTCAGCAACTGCTCGACGTGTTGCACCGCCTGCGCGATCACGGCAACACCGTGGTGGTGATCGAGCACAACCTGGACGTGATCAAGACCGCCGACTGGCTGGTGGACCTGGGCCCCGAAGGCGGCTCCAAGGGCGGCCAGATCATTGCCGTGGGCACCCCGGAACAAGTGGCCGAGATGCCGCAATCGCACACCGGCTACTTCCTCAAGCCACTGCTGGCGCGCGAGCGCAACTAATCAAGGCTCAGCGCAGAACTTGGGCAAAGTGCCGATTGAAACCGGACGGGCAAACAAGCCTGCGCGGCGGATGACTCGGCATCATTCATTACCGCAAGGCCAGGGCGAATGGGTTTCGCCCCTCACCGGCGACTCACTTTCGTTGCTTGTGCAAAGAAAGTAAGCAACAAACACCCTCCATCAAATGCCACTCACTTAAGCCAAGTGAACGGCATCTTTGTAGCCCGGATGAAATCCGGGGAGGCTCGTTGACGTGCGCATTCGCCCCCGGATTTCATCCGGGCGACCGCTGTTGAGGCCTATGGCCGAGCGATGCCTGGGGCGCGGTCATGCGTGCACCACCTAACTGGGACAGCGCCAATAAAAACACCCTGCGCAGGCGGGCCTGGGCAGGGTGTCGGTTGACGCATGCATCAGCCCGGCAGACGCCGGGCTGATGCGGGTCGAGGTGTGGGCTTAGTTGCCGTACACCGGCAGGCGCGCGCAGACGGCCTTGACCTTCTCGCGTACGGCGTCGATCACCGACTCGTCGCTCATGTTCTGCAGGATGTCGCAGATCCAGCCGGCCAGTTCGCGGCACTCGGCTTCCTGGAAGCCACGGGTGGTGACGGCCGGGGTGCCGATACGCAGACCGGAGGTGACGAACGGCGAGCGCGGATCGTTCGGCACGCTGTTCTTGTTCACGGTGATGTAGGCGCGACCCAGGGCGGCGTCGGCGTCCTTACCGGTGATGTCCTGCTTGATCAGGCTGAGCAGGAACAGGTGGTTCTGGGTGCCGCCGGAAACCACATCGAAACCGCGCTGGATAAACACCTCGGCCATCGCCTGGGCGTTCTTCACCACTTGCTGCTGGTAGGTCTTGAACTCGGGCTGCAGGGCTTCCTTGAAGCACACGGCCTTGGCCGCGATCACATGCTCCAGCGGACCGCCCTGGGCGCCTGGGAACACGGCGGAGTTGAGCTTCTTCTCGATCTCTTCGTTTTTACGCGCGAGGATCAGGCCGCCGCGCGGGCCGCGCAGGGTCTTGTGGGTGGTGGTGGTGACCACGTCGGCGAACGGTACCGGGTTGGGGTACACGCCGGCGGCAACCAGACCGGCCACGTGGGCCATGTCGACGAACAGGTAGGCGCCAACCTTGTCGGCGATGGCGCGAAAGCGCGGGAAGTCGAGGATCTGCGAGTAGGCGCTGAAGCCGGCGATGATCATCTTCGGCTGGTGCTCAACGGCCAGGCGCTCGACTTCGTCGTAGTCGATCAGGCCGGCATCGGTGATGCCGTACTGCACGGCATGGTACAGCTTGCCGGAGGACGACACGCTGGCGCCGTGGGTCAGGTGACCGCCGTGGGCCAGGCTCATGCCCAGGATGGTGTCGCCAGCTTGCAGCAGGGCCAGGAATACCGCGCTGTTGGCTTGGCTGCCGGCGTGCGGCTGGACGTTGGCGTAATCGGCGCCGAACAGTTGCTTGGCGCGGTCGACTGCAAGCTGCTCAACCACGTCGACGAATTCGCAGCCGCCGTAGTAACGCTTGCCCGGATAGCCTTCGGCGTACTTGTTGGTCAGCACCGAACCCTGGGCTTGCATCACCGCCGGGCTGGTGTAGTTTTCCGAGGCGATCAGCTCGATGTGCTCTTCCTGGCGCTGGGCTTCTTGCTCCATGGCGGCAAACAGGTCGGCATCGTAGTTGGCGAGAGTCG
>Ga0209343_10000357_pt1 | contig 62993 bp, 58 predicted proteins | sample RifCSPlowO2_02_FD_184026 | JGI IMG/M metagenome (GOLD analysis project Ga0209343, IMG submission 184026) | Groundwater microbial communities from Rifle, Colorado - Rifle CSP2_plank lowO2_0.2 (SPAdes) (version 2) | ecosystem: Environmental > Aquatic > Deep subsurface > Groundwater | place...
TCGCCGATAATCCCAAAACCATCCGTCGCGCATTCCTTCCACACCCTCCTGCGCGATGGATACCAAATCCCCGCCATTTTGAAAAAAGAGCCGAGGTAAAGCAAATCCTTTTCCTCCCGCAAAAATAGTTTTGCTTTGCCTCGTCCGCATTGAAGCCCGCCACACTGCCCGAATACTTGGAGGGCAGAACCCAAAAAGAAAAATGTCCTTTCCATTTTAGAAAAAAACCACCCCCGCGAAAATCAAAAGAGCAAGGAACATTTTTCTTTTTGGGGTTGCCGAGTGAAGCGAGGCGGTGGCGGTCAGAATTTCCCTCAAAATGGGTTTGCGCTATTTTTAGAATATCCCAAAATGTAATTTTATTTCTAAATTCAAGTTATATTTTAACGAGGGTCGAGATGTGCTATTATAAAAGCATAATTAGATCATGGGGCGAGAGCGCAAGTTCTCACCCCGTGGGTCGTAAATATTCCCGTTATGTTTCTTGAAGATTATGCGGAACAAATGGCGATTAAACACTCGACTAAAACCGACGAGGAAATCTTGGCTTTGTCTGTTGAAAAACCTTCCGCTTTTGCTATGTTGGTAGACAAATACCAAACAGCTTTTCTGCGCCGGGCGCGGAAAATTGTCGGCGAGGAAACGGCCGTTGACGCAGTTCAAGACACTTTCGTTAAAATTTATTTGAACGGCAGAAAATTCAGAAAAGTGGCAGGAGCGTCATTTAAATCCTGGGCTTACAAAATTCTCTTGAATACCTGCCTGACTTACGCCGCTAAAGCCGGCAAAGAGAAGAAAAAAGTTATCAATCTTGAACCGGAAATCGCCGAAAATATTCCCGACCTGGCTAGCCGTTGGCACGAGAAGCTACTCAACAAAAATGAGGTTACTTCTGTCTTGGCGAAAATGTCTGGGTTGCTGCGAGAGACCCTGGAAGATTTTTTTCTTAGGGAAAAAAGCCAGCGGGAAATCGCTTTGGAAAGAAACATTTCAGTCGGGGTAGTCAGAACCCGGCTCCACCGCGCAAAGAAAAAATTTGAAGATTTGAAAAATTTTTATGATTAACGAAATTTATAGTCAACAATTAAAAAGGCGAGTGATGGCAAGAATTTATGCTATCTATGTGTTGCGGCAAACTACCAGCCCTTTCTGCCTCAAGACCATAACGCTTGGCGTCGCCGTCACCTCCGGCCTGTTTTGGTTGTCTTTGGACCACATTTTTATAAATATGTTCTCAACCGTTGATGGCCTCACGCCTCTTTTAAATTTTAGTTGGTCGGCGTTTCTCAACACCGAGCTGCCGGTCCAGTTTATCGTCGTTTTGTCTTCGGGTATCATTTTGTGGCTGGCTTGGGATATTTTGTCGGTAGTCACAGTCGTTGTGCATAAACCATTGCGCCTTTTTCGGCAAAGTGCGGTATAATTATTTTGTCAGTAGTCGAAATATTACCAGTTTAATTTTTTAAAAACTATGAAAAATTTGCATTTGGTCGCTTGGATTCTCCTAGTGGTCGGTGGTCTAAATTGGCTTTTGGTCGGTTTAGGGGGTAGTGGTTGGGATTTGGTTTCTTATCTGGGTGGCACCCTATCTTCACTTGTCTATATTTTGGTTGGTCTGTCGGCGGTCTACGAAATCGCCACTCACAAGAAGAACTGCAAGAATTGTGAGAAGTCAACCTCGCCGGCCCAGTAGTATTTTTCTTAATTTCAAAAAATTCGACCCGAGGCGTTTGCTCCGGGCCGAATTTTTGCTATATTTACTAAATGAACTCTGCCGAAATTCGCCGAAGATTTTTGAATTTTTTTGAAAAACGGGGACATAAAATCATCCCTTCAGCTTCTTTGATAACGCCTGATGAAAAAGGTATTACCAACACCACATTATTCAACAGTGCCGGTATGCAGCCCCTGATCCCGTATCTTTTGGGCAAACCACACCCGCTTGGCAGGCGTTTAGCCAATGTTCAAAAATGCTTGCGTACCGTGGATATTGATGAAGTTGGCGATGCCATTCACAACACTTTTTTTGAAATGCTCGGCAATTGGTCACTGGGCGACCCCGATGCTGCGAACGGGATCGGGGCAGGTTATTTCAAAGAAGAAGCGATTAGTTGGAGTTATGAACTTTTGACCTCAAAAAAAGAAGGTTTCGGTTTGGACCCAAAACATCTTTATGTAACGGTTTTTGAAGGTGATGAAAATTCACCGAAAGATTTGGAAGCGTTTGAAATTTGGGAAAAATATCTGCCGGAAAATCGTATTTATTTTTTGCCCGCCAAATCCAATTGGTGGGAGGCCGGCGACAATGGTCCCTGCGGTCCGGATACGGAAATGTTTTATGATGTAACGAAAAAGGGGTTGGGTGACTTAACCAAGGCAGAATTTATTCAAGCCGATGAAAAACGGCAAGTGGTGGAAGTTTGGAACGATGTTTTTATGGAATACGAAAAACGCGACGGTAAGGTTATTGGCAAATTGCCGCAAAAAAATGTGGACACTGGTGCTGGTTTGGAAAGATTGGCAATGGTCTTACAAGGAGTAGATAATATCTATGATACTGACCTTTTCTTGCCGTTGATGGCGGAAGTAAAGAAATTAAGCGGCGACACTCGAGACCAAAGAATTACTGCCGATCATTTGCGTGCCGCCGCTTTCCTTATTGCTGATGGCGTTAGGCCTTCAAACACCGACCGCGGTTATATTCTTCGACGGCTTATCAGAAAAGCGGTAGCAAAAACCGTCGGCAAAATAGTAAATTTGGATAATTGGCCAACGACGACAAAAGAAATTATTCAGGGAGAAATAGAAAAATTTTCCAAAATCATCAATCAAGGCGTTAAGGAATTTGAAAAAATTGCCACGGGTAAAAAAGAAATTTCCGGCCAAGACGCCTTTTTACTGTTTTCTTCTCATGGTTTGCCCATTGATTTAATCGTTGAATTGGCTAAAGACAAAAAAATAACGGTTGATGTCATAGGTTTTGAGGTCAAATTTGAAAAACATCAAAAATTATCACGCAGTGGCGCCGAGCAGAAATTTAAGGGCGGTTTGGCGGATGAAAGCGAGCAAGTTATTAAATATCATACTGCCACTCATTTGCTTCATCAGGCGCTTCACGAGGTCTTGGGTGACAAAGTGTCGCAGAAGGGTAGTAACATAACTGCCGAGCGGTTGCGTTTTGATTTTGTTCATCCGGCGAAAATGACTGATGAAGAAAAAAAGAAAGTAGAGAAAATTGTGAATCAGAAAATTGCCGAGGATTTGCCCGTTCAGAAAATTGTTTTGCCGAAGGAGGAAGCGCTAAAAACCGGCGCTTACCATTCTTTCAACGAAAAATACGGCGCCGAAATTAGTATTTATTTTATCGGTGAAAATCTGGCGAACGCTTTTTCCAAAGAATTCTGCGGCGGGCCGCATGTCACCAATACCGGCGTTTTGGGTAGATTTAAAATTATCAAAGAGGAAGCGGTGGCCGCCGGAGTTCGGAGGATTAAAGCGGTTTTGGGATGACAAAACTCGTTGAAGGCGCGGGTTTGGCGGGGGCTTGCGAGCCCGACTGGGGCGAGCACGAGGAATTTTTTAGTAAAAAAATATCCGTGCCCCGACAAACCTATGCCGAAAAAGAGTTTTGTAACTCATAATGAATTTCAAAATTATAAAAAGAAAGAAAAATTCGCTGGCGCGAGCTGGTATTTTGGAAACGCCACATGGCAACATTGAAACGCCAGCTTTTGTCGCAGTTGGCACAAAGGCCACGGTGAAAGCCGTTACCCCAGAGCAACTACAAGCGCTTGGCGCGCAGGTTGTTTTGGCAAACACTTATCATTTGTATTTACAACCCGGCGCCGAGCGAATAGAAAAAGCTGATGGTTTGGGAAAATTTATGAATTGGCCGGGACCGACCATGACCGACTCCGGCGGTTTTCAGGTGTTTTCGCTCGGCGTGGCTTTCGGAAATAAAACTAGCAAAATTGCGAGTTCAAATTTTCGCGGGACTGGCAGATTTTCATCGCTTTACCCTTCCCCGCAGGGCGGGGCGGGCTCCGACGCGACTGAAAATTTGCCAGTCCCGCTTCAATTATCCAATCTAGCTAAAATAGACGAAGACGGCGTGACTTTCCGCTCGCATTTAGATGGCAGCGAGCATCGTTTTACGCCAGAAAAATCTATTGAGATTCAACAAAAAATTGGCGCGGATATCATTTTTGCTTTTGATGAATGCACCTCGCCCGAAGCGTCTTATGAATATCAAAAAGAGGCAATGGCACGCACTCATCATTGGGCAACGCGATGTCTATCAAAACACCAGGAACTAAAAGGCGAGGCGGCACTCGGAAATTTTTATACGCGTCGGAGCCCACCCTGCCCTGCGGGGAAGGGTAAAGCGGAAAAAATTTCCGAGTGCCGCCAAAGCCTTACCAACCAGCAAATGCTTTTTGGTATCGTCCAAGGCGGCAGATACGAAGACTTGCGAAAAGAAAGCGTGCGAGAAATTTCTGCGCTTGGTTTTGATGGTTTTGGCATTGGCGGTTCGTTTGAGAAAAAAGATATTGCCACGGCGGTGCGCTGGGTTAATGAAATCTTACCGGAGGAAAAACCGCGCCACTTGCTCGGTATTGGCGAGCCGGAGGATTTAATCGCGGCCATTGAAAACGGCTGCGACTTGTTTGATTGCGTGGCGCCAACCCGAATGGCGCGCAACGGCACGCTTTACACCAAAGGCGGCCGCATCAATATCACTAATGCCAAGTTTGCCGATGATTTTTTCCCAATTGAAAAAGATTGCGGCTGTTACACCTGCCAAAACTTCAGCCGTGCCTATCTCGCTCACTTGTTCCGTGCCAAAGAAATTTTAGCCAGCACTTTGGCTTCCATTCATAATCTTTATTATATAATTAATTTAGTAAAAACCGCCCGCCAGAAAATTTTAGAAGATAAATAAAAGAAAAAGCCCCGCTGAAGCAGGGCTTGCTATTGGCCACCATGTTCAGGATAAAAACCGTCATCAGACCACAGGTCATTATCATGGCGCACTCCGCCGGGGAGATCTCGCTTTCACCACTCGAAAGCAGGAAGGGCTCCTTTGATTTCTGCCCGCTGAATTGCGAACTCAAGGTTTTCTAATCCGAATGGTTTAGGCAGAAATTCTGCCCCAACCTTCCCAGCTTCAATGGCCCGGTATCTGCCTGACATCAAGATGATCGGACCGCGGAATCCGACAGTTTTTCTGGCGAAATCAATGATCTCTAGCCCCTCATCCGGAGCCGGTAGGTCGCAGTCTGTCAGAATCATCTCGATTGTTTCGAGTCGTTCCTGAATAATTTGGCAAGCAGCACCTTTGTCGGCTACCACAACTGCGTTGTGGCCCAAACTTTGAAGAGCTTCTGCCACCGTGTCTCTGGCGAATTTATTATCCTCTACCAATAACACTTTCATGTTGACACTTCCTTTCCGTTGGTTGTTTCCACTGCTCTGTTATATTGATAGCACGGGACAGTTTTTCTGTCAATTAAAATATGAATTCGGTTTTCTGCTATAATCTCAATATGGCGAAAACAATTGTTGGCGTGTTGCGTGGCGGACCGTCCAGCGAATATGAAGTGTCATTGCAAACCGGCGCCAGCGTTTTGAAAAATCTGAACCGCGAGCGCTATGAACCGCGCGATATTTTCATTACTAAAAACGGCGTTTGGCATATGGACGGTTTTCAGCGTGGCGAGGATTACATTCTTCATCGCCTTGATGTCGTTTTCAACGCTTTGCACGGCGAATACGGCGAAGACGGTAAAGTTCAGAGAATTCTGGAACATTTCGGTGTGCCTTTCACCGGCTCGCGTTCCTTACCTTCGGCTATGGCAATGAATAAAGTGATGACGAAAAACTCAATGGTCAATCTGCCGCTAAAAATGCCCCGCCACATTGTTATTGAAAATTCGGACGAAGATTTGGAAAAAAAGATTATGGAAATTTGGCGGACTTTCATTCAGCCATCGGTGGTCAAGCCAATGGCGCTCGGTTCGTCGGTCGGCGTCGGCATCGCCCGAGATTTTCCGACTTTACACGGGTTAATTCTCGGCGCTTTGGAAAAATCCGACGCGGCATTGGTGGAAGAATATATCCGGGGCAGGGAAGCGACTTGCGGCGTGGTGGAAAATTTTCGGGGCGATGAAATTTATCAGCTATTGCCAGTGGAAATAATTCCGCCGGCGGAAAAAGATTTTTTTGATTATGAAGCGAAGTATTCGGGCGCTTCCCGCGAAATTTGTCCGGGCAATTTTTTGCCGGAAGAAAAAGTGGCAATTCAGCAAGCGGCGGCGCTGGTTCATCAAACTCTTGGGCTCGGCCATTACTCGCGCTCGGATTTTATCGTCTCGCCGAAGCGCGGCATTTATTTCTTGGAAGTGAACACTCTGCCGGGACTTACCAACGAATCGCTTTTGCCAAAATCCCTCGCCGCCATCGGTTGCTCTCTGCCCGATTTTCTGGAACACTTGATAACTCTCGCATTAAGCCGGTAGTGGGCCGTTAGCTCAATTGGTAGAGCGCCACATTTGCAATGTGGGGGTAGCGAGTTCGAATCTCGCACGGTCCAAAATTACTTGTAATTTTGCTTAATTTTTCCTCAAATTTTTATCCCCAAAAGGGCTTTCAAATAGGGAGGTTTTCTGCTATGATGGAGAAGTTAAAAACTAGAAAAAAATGGCGAAAAATAAGGGTTACACAGCCGAGGCAATAACGGTCTTGGAGGGTTTGGAACCGGTCAGAAAACGACCGGGTATGTATATTGGTACGACTGGGCCAGACGGCTTACATCATCTCATCACCGAAATTTTTGATAACTCCCGCGACGAAGCGATGGGCGGTTTTGCCAATGACATTGAAATCGTTTTGTTGCCGAAAAATCGGGTGCGGGTGGTGGACAATGGCCGCGGTGTGCCGGTGGACATTCACAAGCAAAGCAAGGTTTCGGCTCTGGAAACCATTATGACCACGCTTCACGCTGGCGGCAAATTTGACGACAAAAGTTACAAAGTGTCCGGCGGTTTGCACGGCGTCGGCGCTTCGGTGGTCAACGCTCTGTCAATTTTTTGCGAAGTGATTGTTCATCGCGATGGCGGGGCTTATTACCAAGAATACAAACAAGGCAAACGTAAGGCGGCCGTCAAAAAAATCGGCAAGTCAAACCTACACGGCACTATTGTTACTTTCGAACCCGACCCGGAAATATTTAAGGAGGGAATTAATTTTGATTTCCAGCATGTCGTCAGCCATATGCGCCAGCAGGCCTATTTGGTAAAAGGTTTGCGGATTTCTGTTATTGACGCTCGAGCATTTCCCGAGCCGTTGGATTTAGCCGATGTTTTTTATTTCCGAGAACTAAATTTAGACTTGCCGTCGCAGACCTTTTATTTTGAAGGCGGTTTGGTTTCGCTGATTGCTTTTTACAACAAACTTTTCAAGCCGATTCATAAAAATATTTTTTACATTGAGAAGGGCGGCGCGGGCACAGAATCGGTAGAAGTGGCTTTGCAATATGTAGACGACATTGCCTCGCGCATTCTGCCTTTCGCCAATAATATCTATAATTCGGAAGGCGGCACTCATTTGACCGGTTTCAAAACCGCGCTGACCCGGACATTGAACAATTACGCCAAGAATAATAATTTGATTAGAAACGGCGATGATAGTTTTACTGGCGACGATGTCTTGGAAGGTTTGACGGCGGCGATTTCAATTAAATTGCGCGAAGTGCAATTTGAAGGCCAAACCAAAACCAAACTTGGCAGCGTGGAAGCCCAAAGCGCGGTCTCGGCGATTTTCGGCGACGCCCTAGCTGCTTTTTTGGAAGAGAAGCCAGATGACGCGCGGGCGATTATCAACAAGGTAACATTGGCTTTGAAGGCGCGCAAAGCGGCGAAAGCAGCCAAGGACTCCGTGTTGCGTAAGGGTGCGTTGGAAGGCATGACTTTGCCTGGCAAATTGGCCGATTGCCAAACTGACGACCCAGCCGAATCGGAATTGTTTGTGGTGGAAGGCGATTCGGCCGGAGGTTGTTTTGTTGGCGAGACTAAGGTTGCGCTTTTTGATAGCAGGGAGATTACTTTTAAGGAATTAATAAAGGAGCAAGAAGCTGGTAAAAAAAATTATTGCTATACGATTGATAAAAATGGCAATGTCACCACGGCCCCTATTGAGAATCTTCGCAAGACAAAAAAGAATACTGAATTAGTTAAGATTACCCTTGATAACAAAAAAGAAATTATCTGTACACCGGATCACAAATTTATGCTCCGTGATGGAAATTTTAAGGAAGCAATAAAATTGACACCAAAAGATTCACTTATGCCGTTTAGAAAAAAAATATCAGAAATTGGTGGTCGGATTACTATTAAAGGTTATGAAATGGTTTATGACCCAGTAGATAATTTTTGGATTTTTACTCACTTACTTAGCGACAAATATAATTTAGGACTTGGCTTATATGAAAAAAAACCGAATACTCACATTCATCATAAAGATTTCAATAAATTAAATAATAACCCGAGCAATTTAATGAGAATGACAAAAGAAGAACACCTTTTGTATCACATTAAGCATTTAGACAAAACTATTCATCGGCCAGATGTTAAAGAAAGAATAGCGAAGTTGCACCGCACAAAGGAATTTAGGGAAAAAATTCGTCAAGCAATGTTAAAACCTGAAATGCGAACAATGCTTTCTGCGCGTGCCAAAAAACAATGGGAAAACGAAGAGTATAAAAAATTTATGACCGGGAAATTTTTGGAATTTTATGAGACCAATGCTGAATATCGCAAGGAAAATAATCGTCGTCTTAATTTGGCTCAAAAAGAATATTGGGGCAAAGCAGAGAATCGATTGAAACAATCGCAGAAAACACGCTTGTATTTTGAAAATCATCCAGAGCAAAAAGTTTTTCTTAATAATTTTGCCGTTAAGCAGTGGGCTGATAATCAGCTAAGGGAATGGCGCAAAAAAATAACGCAAAAGCAATGGACAAAAAATTTTCGTGCGAAAAGAAAAAAGGCCTACGATAAAACTTATCTGGGTAAAGCTCTAAAAGTATTTCATGACACATTTATTGAATCAAAAAAAGTCGATTATGAACGATACGAAAAAATAAGAAGAGAAACAAACAACAAGAATTTAATTCGTTGGCAAACTATTGTAGATAGATTTTTTGATGGCGAGCCGAAAAAATTTGAAGAAGCGGTTGTAAATTTCAACCATAGGATTAAAAAAATTGTCAGATTAAAAGAAAGAAGTGATGTTTATGATTTAGAAGTCAAGGGGACTCATAATTTTGCTCTAGCTGCCGGTGTCTTTGTTCATAATAGTGCCAAGACTGGCCGTGATCGGCGGATTCAAGCAATTTTGCCTCTGCGGGGCAAAATTTTGAACATTGAACGGGCGCGGTTGGACAAAATGTTGGCTTCCGAACAAATTAGAAATCTGGTGGTGGCGTTAGGCACTGCCATCGGTGACACTTTTGATTTGGCGCGTCTGCGTTATCACAAAATAATTATTGCCACTGACGCCGATGTGGACGGCGCTCACATTAGGACTTTGCTTTTGACTCTTTTTTACCGCCACTTCCGACCATTGATTGACGGCGGCTTTATTTATATTGCTCAACCGCCGCTTTACAAAATCAAAAAAGGCAAAGAATTTTTCTACGCCTACTCCGACGATGAAAAAAATAAAATAATCGGCAAAAGTGTAAAAATTGAAGAGGTTGAAACTGATGTTCCTGAAGCTAGTGAAGCTAATACAGCTAGGGAAGCTCGCATTTCCCTTCAAAGGTATAAGGGTCTCGGCGAAATGAACGCCGAAGAATTGTGGGAAACGACGATGGATCCGGCGCGGCGGATTCTGAAAAAAGTCAACGTGGAAGACGCTCAAGAGGCCGATAAGGTCTTTGACATCTTGATGGGCGAAGATGTTTCGGCGCGCAAATCTTTCATTCAATCCAACGCTAAGCTTGCCACTTTGGATATTTAATTAAAAATCTGCTATATTTTTTCCGAGGGCCTATAGTATAGCGGTAGAATGTCCCGATGTACATCGGGAAGGTTGGGGTTAATAGATTTATGGGAATTTTTTACATTTTACAAAGTGATAAAACTGGAAGATATTATGTCGGTTGCACCAGAAACTTGGTACAACGATTATTTGATCACAATCAAGGGAAAACAAAATCCCTTTTGGGCCACATACCGCTGAAAGTCGTATTTTTTAAGAAATTCGGTACATTTATTGAAGCCAGAAGAATGGAATTAAAAATTAAGAGTTTTAAAAGCAGAAAGATAATTGAAAATATTATAAGAGATCAAGAAATAAAAATGGGCCGTTAGCTCAGCTGGTAGAGCGTCCCCATGGCATGGGGAAGGCCAGCGGTTCAAATCCGCTACGGTCCATTCGGCAGAATGCCCCGATGTACATCGGGGAGGTCGGGGTTCGACTCCCCGTAGGTCCAAACCAGACAGGAAAAGTCAACAAGTCGTGGTTCGCCTCGCCTCGCTTCGCTCGGCGAAGCGAGGCGGATAGCTTTCGCTTGCAAAATCCTTTCTGGTGGTGTTTGTCTTTTCAATCAAAAAAAGCGTCCCGACAGGGTCGGAACGCTCGGGATTTGGACGGAATTCAGGGAAATTTTTCACCCTTGAGTCGCCGCCACCAACGTTCTATGCAATTAAATCTTCTAGGGTAAACCCGAACTTGTTGGTCTTTACCGCACAAGGAACAAAAAGGATTGTGACAGATGACCGCGATTTCGCATTCAACCGTGAGTCCAATCGGCATTCTGTCTGGCTGGCGCATCCTGATTACCTTAGTAACGTGCAGACTGCGGCACTCCCGACATCTTTGGCTCAACAATCTGAAGAACCGGTGGCCAAGATAGACAATCGTTATCACCAGCACTAACCCAGACACTGGCCAGAACCAACTACCCAAACCTAACAGGGGAATCAAGGTACTGACAACCAGCAGGGCGACAATCGCCGCCCAAGTTTGAAAAAGTAGTTTATCCATAAATTACCTCTCTGCCAGAAAGTTACCGCGTCTTTCAAAAAATATCAACTAACCGCAGACGAATTTCCGGCGGCTGGCGAAAATAGGATTTCTCTAAAGTTGCCGCGAGATTAAGCGACTTACCCACTCTTACCGGTTGGCTGAAACTCTCGGTGGTTTGAAAAAAACCAATGGCTTTTATCGCTTCACCGACGCTATTTTCAAAAACTATTTCCAAATGATTTCCCTCTTTGCCAAACTGGCGCACCACTTTTGGCGAAACATTTTTTAACAAAAAAATCGGCTTGGGATTACCCACGCCAAACGGCGCGAGTTTTTCCACCAGGCCGTAAGTGTCAGTGTCGACTTCATCCAGAGCCAGCGCCGCGTCAGCCAAAAATTCTCCGCCGGCAGCCACCGCCTGTGGTGATAAACGCCCAAAAGCCCGATCCAACTCCTCTTCCAGAATGTGAATCTTTTCTTCAATCACCGTAAAACCGCCGGACAAAGAATGCCCGCCAAATTCCACAAAAACCTCGCGCGCTTCGGTCATCAATTCCATTACATTAACACCGTCTGACCGGCAAGAGCCCTTGAGTATCGCATTGTCATCTCTCCCCCATAAAAAAACCGGCTTGCCGTGTTCCTCTTTCAAAACATTCGCCACCAAACCAAGCAGCGCCGGCCGCCAATCGGGATTACCGATAACAATCACTCGCCTCTCGCTTGGGCGCGCCAGCATAATTTTTCTGACTTCTTTGGTAATTGCCGCCACTACACCTTTTCTTTCCTGATTGATTTTGTCCAGATGCGTCGCCAATCGACTGGCCTCAACTTCGTCAGCGACCACCAAAAGTTTGAAAGCGTCGAGTGGTTGTCCCATTCGGGAAGCGGCGTTGAGGCGTGGCGTAATCATAAAACCGACATCGTCTTCCGTCAGAAATCGTTGATTAATTTTTAACCGGCGCAAAAGTTGCTGCAAACCAAGCCGCGGCGATTTGCGAAGAACGAGCAAACCATAATGAGCCAATGCCCGATTCTCGCCGACCAGCGGCACCATATCGGAAAGTGTCGCTATACCCACCATATCAAGAAGCCACTTCTCCCAGCCTTCCGTTGGAAATTGTTGGTTTTTGGTTGTTGGTTGGCGTCGCATTTGAGTGAGTAATGCCTGGACGAGCTTAAATGCGACGCCAGCGCCGCAAAGATTTTTATCGGGGTAGCGACAATCTTTTTGTTTGGGATTCAAAATTGCCAGCGCCGACGGAATTTCTCCATTTGGTTCATGGTGGTCAGTAATAATTACATCAATGTCTCGTTCTTTCGCCCGAGCCACTTCTTCAACATCAGCCATGCCGCAGTCAATGGTGATGAGGAGTTTCGCTCCCGCCTTGCTGAGTTCTTCCACCGCCTCCAGATTCAAACCAAAACCTTCGTTGCTACGGTGGGGGATATAATTTTCAAAATTTTTGTAGCCGATTTTTTTGAAAAAATCGTGAAGGACAACCGCCCCCGGTATGCCGTCGGCATCGTAATCACTCCAAATCACGATTTTTTCGCCCAATTCAATCTCCCGTAATATTTTCGCCACTGCTTCTGTCATCCCTTTCATTAAAAAAGGATCGTGAATGTCTTTTTCATAATCAACCCGCAAAAATTTTTCTGCTTCTTCTTTGGTTTTGAAACCGCGCTGAAAAAGCAACCGATCAAGCAAATTTCCGGCCGTGATTTCTTCCTTGATTTTCCATTGCTTCACGAAAGTATTTTAACACGATATACTCTGACTATGACTGATTGCGTATTTTGCAAAATCGTGAAGAGAGAAATTCCAGCTGAAATTGTCTATGAGGACAAGGATTTTTTGGCGTTTTTGGATATTCATCCGCAATCGCCCGGTCACACCTTAATTATTCCCAAAAAACACTATCGCTGGGTTTGGGATGTTCCTAACGCCGGCGATTTTTTTGGAGTTGCCAAAAAAATCGCCGTTGCCCAACAAAAGGTCTTCAACACCGATTGGATTCTAAGCAAGATAATCGGCGATGAAGTGCAACACGCTCATATCTGGATTTTTCCCAACGCTCAAGTCGGGGATGATAAAAATAATCTAAAAGCCAATGCTGAAAAAATCCGCGCTTATTTTGGGAATTGAGACCTCCTGCGATGAAACAGCGTTGGCGCTGATTGAAGGAGAAAAAATTCTCGCCAACATTACCCTGTCGCAAGCAAAAATCCACGAGCAATACGGCGGTGTTTTTCCGATGCTGGCGAAAAGAGAGCACGCAAAAAATTTGCTCCCTATTTTTGAAAAGATTTTAGAGGAGAGCAAATTAAAAATTCCTAATTCCCAATTTCTAATTTCTAACAAAGTTGAAGAAAAAGTCAGAAAGATTTTAGAAAGAGAGTCAGAACTTTTAGAACAATTTCTAGAATTTGTGCCGACCATTGAGAAACCGCCCATTGATGCCATCGCCATAACCGAAGGACCCGGTCTGGAACCGGCCCTTTGGGTCGGCATCAATTTCGCCGAAGCGCTTGCCACCGTTTGGCATATTCCGGTCATTCCCATTAACCATATGGAAGGACATATAGTTTCGGCATTGCTATGCCGAAAAGTTCCAAGTTCCAAGTTCCAAGTTCCAAACAAATTTCAAATTACAAAAATAGAATTCCCAGCGATTGCCCTACTCATATCTGGTGGCCATACCGAATTGGTCCTGCTCAAAAATTGGTTTGATTATAAAATTATCGGCGCCACCAAAGACGATGCCGCCGGCGAAGCGTTTGATAAAACGGCACGGATTCTCGGCCTACCTTACCCGGGCGGCCCACAAATTTCCGCTTTGGCTGAATCTGCCAGAAAAACTGAAAGCTATCAGCTAAAAGCTAAAAGCTATTCCCTGCCCCGTCCCATGCTGAAAAGTAGCGATTTGAATTTCTCTTTTTCTGGACTGAAAACCGCGGTGCTCTACTTAGTAAAAAAATTGGGCGCGCTCAGCGCTGACGATAAAAAAACCATTGCCCGCGAATTTGAAGACGCTGTCACCGAAGTATTGGTGGTTAAAACAAAAAAAGCACTGGCTCAATTCGGCGCCCGAACTCTGATAATCGGCGGCGGAGTGTCGGCTAACAAAAATATCCGGGGCGCTTTTGAAAAACTAGCGGCGGACAACGGCTTCAAATTATTTATTTCCACTTACGAACTTGCCACCGACAATGCTTTAATGATTGCCTTCGCCGGTTTGCTTCGTTTAAGAGCTAATAAAACCAGAACCGGCAAAAAAATCATGGCCCGAGGCAACTTAAAAATCAGCTGACGGGTGGTTTTTTATTTGGTAAAATTCTAATATGACTTTCCAAAACTTAATGTTGGCGCTGGCGGGCGGAATGATTCCCGCTTTGATTTGGTTGTGGTTCTGGCTGCGCGAAGACCGCTTGCACCCCGAGCCGAGAATTTTAATCCTCACCGCTTTCCTAGCCGGCATGCTGGCAGTACCTTTGGTTATTCCTTTTGAAAAAGCCGCCAGCGATTATTTTGGCGACAGCTCGCTGGTTTTTATTATTTGGGCGATTGTGGAAGAACTCGCTAAATTTGGCGTCGCTTGGACAATTGTTTTGCGGCGCAAGGAAGTAGACGAACCGATTGACGCCTTGATTTACATGATTACCGTCGCCCTCGGCTTTTCGGCTATTGAAAATTCGCTTTTTATCTTAGCGCCGATTACCAGCGGCGACCCGATTGGCGCGCTGGTAATCGGCGACTTACGCTTCATCGGCGCGACCTTGCTCCATATAATTTCTTCATCGGCAATCGGCGCCGCCATCGCCTTGTCTTTTTATCAAAGCGCCAGAATTAAAAAAGGATTCGTCATCACTGGAGTTATCCTCTCCATCGTCTTGCATGCCATTTTCAATTTGCTTATAATTAAGAGCGTTGATAATGGTGGCACGTTTTTCGTTTTCCTGTCAGTCTGGATTGCCGTTGCTGTTTTGATGATAGTTTTTGAAAAGGTAAAATCATTAGCAATTAAACATTACTAATTTTTTATTATAAACATGGCAAAAGACAAACGATCTTTTTTTGAACGGCTTACTGGCGCGGTTAATGTTCCCGCCGAGAGCGAAGAGCGCGAGGTTAGTGTTACCACTGCCGACGAAAAACTAAGCGAGTGGCTAGAAGAAGAAAACGGTGACGGTCAACTGGCGGTTGATGTTTATCAAACACCCGACGACATTTTCATCCGGGCAATGGTGGCTGGCGTCAAACCGGAGGACTTAGATATTTCCATCACTCGCGATATGATTACCATCAAGGGCTTGCGCGAGAGCACGCACGAAATCTCCGAGGATAACTTTTTTTTCAAGGAACTTTACTGGGGCTCGTTTTCACGAACCATTCTTTTACCGCAAGAAGTGGAAGTGGAAGAATCAGAAGCCAGCGAAAAGAACGGCCTACTGACTCTCCGCTTGCCCAAAGTAGACAAAGGCCGGCAAACCAAACTCCGGGTCAAATCCTCCTAGAAATTTTTTAGAATTAGAAACCGCGAAAATTAAAAAACAGGTGCTAGCCGAAACTATCACCTGTGAAGAACTACAGAGAAATTACTGAGCCGCGCCTTGCGCCGGCAGAATCAGGTAGAATACCAGATGTAAAATGAGTGTCTAAAGAAAGGGGGACCTTTCATCCCGATGGTTTGGTTTGCGAGAAAGTTGAAAATCTGGCGGTGATTTTGGGCGATTTACTCGGAGAGCACATTAAAGAATTGAACCGAGGATAATTTTATGGCGCTGATTGAAATCAAAAAGCTCGGCAAGATTTACGACGGCGGAGAAAATGAAACCCGCGCTCTTTCCGGCGTTGATTTGATGATTGAACGAGGCGATTTCGTGGCGGTGATGGGTCCGTCGGGTTCAGGCAAATCAACCTTGCTCCACATTTTGGGTTTTTTGGATGATTACACTTCGGGCCAATACCTTTTTGACGGCCAGGAAGTCAGTAAATATTCACCGGAAGAAGTGGCAAGATTGCGCAATCAAAAATTCGGCTTCGTTTTTCAGGCATTTAATTTACTGCCGCGAACTAGTGTTTTGGAGAATATTAAAATGCCTCTGGTCTATTCCGATGTGCCGGAAAAAGAGTGGAATAATTTGGCGCGACAAGCGATTGAAGCGGTCAGTTTAACTCATCGAGCATTTCACGAGCCATCGCAACTTTCTGGCGGGGAAAAACAAAGAGTGGCAATTGCCCGGGCCTTGGTCAATAATCCGGAAGTGATTTTTGCCGATGAGCCGACTGGCAATTTGGATTCCAAATCGGGCAAAGCGGTGATGGACATCATTTGGCAACTTAACACCCAACAAAAAAAGACGGTCATTTTAATTACTCACGAGACCTATACCACCGAGCATGCTCGCCGTGTCATTCATTTGCTAGACGGTGAAATAGAAAGTGTTCAATTGGTCGCCAATCGTCGCGGCGAAGGCAATTTTGAAAAATAAAATGATTATAGATTAAGAAATGGCGTCGCAAGCAAGCTTTTTACGAGGTGGGGCAAGGGCTGGTCAGTAAAAAGCTTGCTAAGAAAGACATTTCTTAATCCAAATAATATGTTTGTGAAATACAGTTTAAAAACAGCGAGCAAAGGACTGCAAACTAATCGGAGTCGTTCGCTTTTGACGATTTTGGGTATCGTCATTGGCATTACTGCCATTATGCTCGTGATATCTCTGGGCCGCGGCGCCCAGGATTTGATTTTGAATCAGATTCAAAGTATCGGTTCCAAGACCATTGTTGTTGTGCCCGGTCGGCATCCGACCGGTATTTCCGATTCGCTGTCTACTTTCACCGATTCCATAAAAAATAAAGATGTGGAGGACTTGAAGAAAAAATCTAATGTGCCCCATTTGACCAGAATAATGCCGATTGTTTTTGGTCCGGTGGTTGCCACTAAAGGAAACAAGATAAACCAGACAACGGTTTTTGGCGTCAATAATTTTTTTGCCGAGATTTATAATATTTATCCGGAAGATGGCCGATTGTTTATGGACGAAGAAGTCGTTTCCAAGTCCGCTGTGGTGATTATTGGCTCCAAAGTTAAAGATGAATTGTTTGAGCCCGGCGAAGTGGCGCTGGGTCAAAAAATTCGGGTTAAAAATCAGACCTTGCGAATTGTCGGCGTTTTGCCAAATAAAGGTCAGTTTTCTTTTATTAGTTTTGATAACTCCCTGATTATGCCTTACACCACCGCCCAGCAATATATTTTCGGCATCAAATATTTTAATCGGTTGGTAATTGAAACAGATACAGAAGCCAATATCGCCGCCACCGTTGCCGACATTGAAACCACTTTGCGCAATAACCACAACATTACCGACCCGGACAAAGATGATTTTTTTGTTGAGACCCAAGCTCAAGCGATGGAAATGGTCAGCACTATCACCAACGCCCTGACTTTGTTCTTGGCGGCGGTGGCGGCAATCTCGCTAGTGGTTGGCGGGGTGGGGATTATGAATATTATGCTGGTGTCGGTAACCGAAAGGACTAGGGAAATTGGTTTGCGCAAGGCCGTTGGCGCCACCAATCGCAGTATCTTGACGCAATTTCTTTTGGAATCAGTGATGCTGACCAGCATTGGCGGTGTTGTTGGTATTGTTCTCGGCACTGGTTTATCATTTGTAATTTCATTGATTTTGTCTAAGTTCGTCGGACTAGATTGGGCCTTTTCGTTCCCCATAATGGCGGTATTCCTCGGGCTCGGTGTTTCCGGCGCCGTCGGTTTGGTTTTCGGTATTTATCCAGCGCGCCAGGCGGCGCGCAAAAGCCCAATGGAAGCGTTGAGGTATGAATAATTTGGAAATTTTGGTAAGATAACAATAATGACCTACGATTTTTCTAATTTCAAAAAAAGGACGAAGGAAATTGACGAACATCTCAAGAAAGAATTTGCCGGCATTCGAACCGGCCGGGCGGCGCCGGCGATTTTGGATGGTGTTTTAGTGGAATCCTACGGCGCTAAATTATCCATAAAAGAACTCGGTAGTGTCACCGTAGAAGATGCGTGGACTTTGAAAATTTCGCCTTGGGATGCGACTCAAGCGAAAAATATTGAAAAGGCGATTACTGCCGCCAATCTTGGTTTGTCGGTATCGGCCGGCGACGGAGGTGTTCGGGTGTTTTTTCCGGAACTGACCGCCGAGCGACGCGGAGCGATTTTGAAAGTAGCCAAAGAAAAATTGGAACAAGCCAAGGTGTCATTGCGTCAAGAGCGCGATCACATTTGGAAAGATATTCAGGATAAAGAAAAGGCCGGTGGTATGGGTGAAGACGAAAAATTCCGCTTGAAAAACGAATTACAAAAAGAGACCGATACCGCCAACAAAAATTTTGACGAACAGTTTGCCAAGAAAGAAAAAGAAATCTTAAATTAAAAACAAAAATGCCGAGTGATACAAAAATCGCCTTGTTTAAGGGCAAACAAATCAGGAAATTTCTTTATCAAAAAGAGTGGTGGTTTGTGATTGTGGATGTTATTTCTGTTTTGACTGATTCAGTGCAGCCGGATGGTTATATAAAAGATATGCGTCGTCGGGATCCGGAACTATCCAAAGGGTGGGGGCAAATTGCCACCCCCCTTTCAATAGATACAGCGGGTGGGCCACAGAAAGTGCTTTGCGCCAATACCGAAGGTATTTTCCGCATCATTCAATCTGTTCCATCGCCCAAAGCCGAGCCGTTTAAGAGGTGGTTAGCAAAAGTCGGTTATGAAAGAATTCAGGAAATTGAAAATCCGGAATTGGCCACCAAACGAACTAGAACTCTTTACAAACTCAAGGGCTATCCCGATAGCTGGATTGAAAAACGAATGCGTGGCATTGCTATTCGTGAAGAATTAACTGATGAGTGGCAAAAACGAGGGGCGGCCAGACAGAGGGACTATGAAATTTTAACCGCCGAAATTTCCAAAGCGACTTTTGGTGTTGTCCCAAGTGAATATAAAAAATTAAAGGGTTTGAGACGGGAAAATTTGCGTGACCATATGAATGACTTGGAATTGATTTTTACAATGCTTGGTGAACGCGCTACAACTGAAATTCATCGCGACGAGGATTCGCAAGGCATACCGAAATTGAAAGCTGATGCCAAAACTGGTGGCGATATTGCTGGTGGGGCGAGAAAGCAATTGGAAAAGCGTCTTGGTCGGACGATTATTTCAAAAAAGAATTTCCGGCTTCTAAAATGAACTTTGTTTTATTTATCATTGTGCTGGGAGCGCTGATTTTTGTCCATGAACTGGGGCATTTTTTGGTTGCCAAAAAATGCGGTATGCGGGTGGACGAATTTGGTCTTGGTTTTCCGCCGCGAGTGTTTGGTAAAAAAATTGACGAGACAACTTATTCCATAAATTGGATTCCTTTCGGCGGCTTCGTCAAGATTTTCGGTGAAAATCCGCCGGATAATCCCGAGGCCGAGTGTTTGGAAACGGGAGAAGAAAGAAGTTTTAATAAAAAAAATCGCGGTCTACAAGCCGCGGTGTTAATTGCCGGCGTGTCATTTAATATTATTTTCGCTTGGTTGGTGATTTCTGCTAGTTTTGTCTCTGGTTTTCCGGCGCCAGTCGGCTATTATCAAGATTTACCGGTGGAAAATCCGCGATTGATTTTGACCCAAGTATTGACCAATTCTCCCGCCAGCCAAGCGGGATTGCGGTCGGGCGATGCGATTGTTTCAGTTGCCGCCAATGATAGCGTGCTTCCAGATTTGACCGCCGATTCGGTTTCGGATTTTATGAATCAACATCAAGACAGGGAAATTTTGATTGGTTACGAACGAGGCAATGAAAAAGGTGAAGTCAGAGTCGTGCCGGTTGCCGGACTTGTCGCCGAACGCGCGGCGATTGGCGTGGGTTTGGATTTAATCGGTACGGTTAAACTGCCTTTTTTCCGAGCTCTTTGGGAAAGCGCCAAGACCACCGGTGTTTTACTTGTAGAAATTACCAAAGGTCTCGGTAAATTTTTCTATAAGGTCTTTATTTTCCAAGCTGATTTTTCTGAAGTGGCGGGACCAATTGGCATTGCTGGTTTAGTCGGTACGGCGGCGAGTTTAGGTTTTGCCAATTTACTGGGTTTTGTCGCTTTTATTTCACTCAATTTAGCGGTGATTAATCTTTTGCCACTTCCGGCGCTGGACGGCGGCCGCTTGCTATTTGTCGCTATTGAAACGGTTCGCCGTCGGCCGCTTAATCCAAAAATCGTTAACTATCTAAACGGCATCGGTTTTGCCTTGCTGTTGATTTTAATGTTGGTTATCACTTACAAAGACATAATCAAATTATTTTAATGGCAGAGATTTTTAGAGCCAATGATATTCGCGGTTTGTATCTTTCGGAAATCAATAAGGCACTAGCTTTTAAAGTGGGTGAGGCGCTGGCCAATATTTTTGCCGACGGCATTGTTGTAATTGCTCACGACGCTCGGCGGGGAGCTAAAGTTTTGACCGAAGCGTTGGTGGAAGGTTTTCAGCGTGGCTGGAAAGAGCAAAGAAAAATTCACGCTCTAAAAATCATTGGCCTCGCCACTACTCCGATGTTTTATTTCTTCGTCAATCGTTTCAAGGCCAGTGGCGGAGTGATGGTAACCGCTTCGCACAACCCGCCAGAATACAATGGCTTCAAAATCGTCAAAGAAGGCGCGGTTGTTTTAAGTCCGGCTATTATTAAAGAATCTATTAGAAATTAGTAATTAGAAATTAGAAATTTCTGCCATGGACTATTTTAAAATTTACGCAGATTTTTTAAAAAAGTTTTTGAAGGTCCAACGGCCGCTGTTTGCTGTACTAGACGCCTTTAATGGTGTCGCTGGCGTTGTTGCTAAGGGGGTTTTTGCCGACTATCCGTTAGTTCAGCTCACTTATCTCAATGATTTGCCCGACGGCAATTTTCCGGCGCACGGACCGAATCCATTGCTGGCTGGCGCGCTCAAGGAACTTTGCCAAAAAGTTGTCAAACAAAAAGCTGATTTGGGCGTGGCCTTTGACGCCGACGGTGATCGGGCGTTGTTTGTGGATAATCTTGGCCGACTGGTGCCCGCTTACGGGAGCGCTTATTTGATTTTTAGAAACCGCCGGTTGCCGTTCGTGGTGGACGAACTGCTGTTTAAGGTTTTTCAGCATCTTGGTTTGATTGATTTAAAAAACATTATTCCGTCGCGGGTTGGCTACGCTTTTATCCGGACGGCGATGCGACAATCAAATGCTTCCAGTACCGCCGAATACTCCGGTCACTATTGTTTTGAGGAAACCTTTCAAGCCGATTCGGCGCTGTTTACTTTCATTCAAGTGTTAAATAATTTGTCGGCGCAGAGGCAAACTTTGGCCGAATTTTATGACAGCTTGCCGGCTTTCGCCGTTGATATGGAGAATTTTAAGTTCAAAGCGGCAACGGATTGGTTGGCAATTAGAAAAAAATTCGTTGGCCATTTTAGAGGCAAGGCCAAAGAAGTCGCCGAGCGCGATGGTTTGACTTTTGATTTTGGCGATTCTTGGCTTAATATCCGTTTGTCTAATAACGAGCCGCTATTGCGTTTTACCGCTGGCGCGAAAACTTTTAGTGTTGTTGCAGAACTTTTGAAAGAGAGCCGAGGTTTTCCACAATGGATTTGACAAAAAAAATGGGCATGGTAAGATACCAGCGTGAGTGCGGCTAATAAAAGTTAGCCCAAAAAACGAATGTCTGCGTAAGTCCCCCAACCGCAAGGTTTCGGGGGATTTGCGTTTTTATGTCTGTCCTATACAATTATTCTGTTGTCCCCAAAAGCGGCCGGCGGTTGCACTCACATAAGACATTAGTTTTGGAGCTAGCACTCCGCCGGCCGCTTTTGGGGGCCCGTTAGAGTTTTTACTTCGCAAACCAAATCAACTGAAATTACATTTGTGTTAAAAAATACATTGTTATTTACACATGTTACCAACAAAAAACTCTAACGGGAGAAAAATCTTAGAAAACGTATCGCTCAAAGAGTTGACGACTTTCAAAGTGGGCGGCCGCGCCCGCTATTTTTGCGTGGCCAAGAATTTGGCAAAAGTGACGGAGGCAATGGATTTCGCCAAGAAAAACAAATTACCGGTTTTTATTCTGGGCTGCGGTTCTAATATTTTGGTTTCTAACAAAGGATTTTCTGGTTTGGTTGTGAAAATGGACATTCTTGGTGTGGAATTTGTTGAAAAAGCCGGCGGCAAAGTAGAGATAATTGCCGGCGCCGGCGAAAACTGGGACGATTTAGTGCGTCTGACGGTGGAAAAAAATCTCCACGGTTTGGAAAACCTGTCGCTGATTCCCGGCTCGGTCGGCGCCGCGCCGGTCCAAAACATCGGCGCTTACGGCGTTGAAGTTGCCAGCGTAATTTCTTTTGTTGAAATTTTTGACAGAAAAACAGCAGAAGCAAAAATTTTAAATAAAGAAGCTTGTCGGTTTAATTATCGCCAAAGTATTTTCCAAACACCAGCTGGTAAGAATTTCATTATTGTCCGCATTGGTTTTTTATTAAATAAATCAAAGAGAAAAAAACCGTTCAAAACCGATTACCCCGATGTTCAAGAATGGTTGAAGCGGGAAAAAATTTCCGCGCCGACTATTGCCGACATTCGGCGGGGAATCGTGGAAATCCGGACGAAAAAATTACCTAATCTTGCCGAAGTTGGGACAGCCGGCTCGTTTTTTAAAAATCCAATTATCTCTGATGCCCAGTTCAAAAAATTTAAGGTTATGTTTCCGGACTTGCCCGGCGTGGCTGTGGGCAAGAATAAAGTAAAAATTTTTCTGGCTTGGGTTTTGGATAAAATGTGCGGTCTAAAAGGTTTTTCAATTGGCAAAGTTGGACTCCATAAAAATCAGCCGTTGGTGATTGTTAATTATGGCGGAGCGACAGCGGGAGAAATAAAATCATTTGCCGAAAAAATTGCCATCATTGTTAAAGAAAAAACCGGACTGGCAATTAAGCGGGAAGTGGAGTATGTTGGTTGATATGAAAAATTGGCGAGAGTTTTTCAAAGGCAAAAAAGTTACCCAGATGGGTTTGGGGCTTTTGGGGCGTGGGCTGAGGGATGCCGATTTTTTGGTGCGGCATGGCGCGGAAGTTTTGGTGACGGATTTGAAATCAGAAAAAGAACTTACACCGTCTTTGAAAAAATTGAAAAAAGTTTGTGGATATGTGATATCCACATCTGATGTGGATATCACATATCCACAAGCAAAAATAAGGTTTGTTTTGGGGAAACATAAATTGGAGGATTTTAGAAACAGAGATTTTATTTTGAAAGCCGCCGGTGTGCCGCTAAACTCGCCTTACATTGCTGAAGCGCGAAGAAACAAAATTCCGATTGAAATGGACGCTTCATTGTTTTTTAAACTAATGCCCGATGGTGTGACTTTTATCGGCATCACTGGTACTCGCGGTAAAACCACAACCGCTTATTTGATTTATGAAATCATCAAGAGGTTTTTAAAGGTCAGACCTCAAACAGCAAAGGGGGGTCTGACCTCTTCCAGACCAAAAGTTTTGTTGGCCGGTAACATCAAAGATACGGCGACCTTGCCTCTTTTGGAAAAAGTTCGCGCTGGCGATTTTGTTGTAGCGGAATTGGACTCATGGCAACTTCAAGGTTTCGGTGATTCAAAAATTTCGCCGCACATTTCGGTATTCACGACTTTTTTGCCGGACCATCTGAATTATTATGGTGGTGATATGGGAAAATATTTTCAAGATAAGGCAAACATTTTTAAATATCAGAAAAATGAAGATGTTTTTATTTTGGGTGAGCAGATTACAAGGTTGAACCTTAAAAATGAGAAAGGTTCAACCTTTAAGAATTTAAAAAGCAAGAAAATTGTTGTCCGAGCCACTGACTTGCCCAAAAATTGGAAATTAAAAATCCTCGGCGAATACAATCGCGCCAATGCCGCCTGCGCCCTCGCTGTCGCTCGGGCGCTGAAAATCCCCGACGGAATTTCCAGAAAAGCCATAGAAAATTTCGGCGGCGTCCAGGGCCGTTTGGAATTTATTAGAGAAATAAATGGTGTCAAAATTTACAACGATACTTGCGCTACCACACCGGACGCTACAATGGCCGCTCTCCGCGCGCTAAATCAAGTCAGATTTGATGAGACATCAAATCTGACTTGGAAAAACAAAATTATTTTAATTTTGGGCGGTTCTGACAAGGGATTGGATATGATGGAATTGGTGGAGGAGATTCCGAAGTATTGCAAAGCGGTTGTTTTGTTGCCGGGGACAGGAACAGATAAAATAAGTTCCAAGTTCCAAGTTCCAAGTTCCAAACAATTATCAATTACCAAAGTTCAAAAATTAGAAGAAGCGATAAGAAGGGCAATAAAGATATCGGAAAGAGGCGATACCATTTTATTTTCCCCCGCTTTCGCGTCGTTTGGACAATTTGTTAATGAATATGACAGGGGAGAGCAGTTTAATGAAATAGTCAAAAAACTTGCGTAAAAAGCAGGGTTGTGTTATGATGTCGCCAGTTGTAAGTAAACGGAAAAACCAAAAAAACACCCCAGTAGTAGAGCAAAGCTCACTACGGGGCAAGCAGAAAACGAAAGGCAAATCATGCTCATTAACAAAGATGGTTCGGTTAAATCCGAGCTTCTTAGCTTGGTGCGGATGCAGGGGATTGCGGTTCTCGAAGGCGTAGAACCTGCGGAACTCAATAAAACATTTCAGCAGGAGTGGGTAAGAGCCAAAGATGGCGTTTTGCGCGCTCAACTTGGCGGACGGTTCCCAACAGATGAGGAACTTGCTTTGCTCCGGGATCTTGGTGTGACGGCAATTCACATCAACCCATGCTTGCAGTATGACGGCACACTACTTCTCGGCGCAACGATGAAGGCAATCGCTCGGCGGATGAAATTCACCGCTGATGAGTACACTTTTCTACAACGGGAGCCACCCACGATTTACTTTCTTGGGAGCGAGCGGCTGGTTGACGATGACTTGGAGGGAATTAAAGCAGTACCGGCGATCTTGGAAGAGACGGGGTTTACGCTTTACGCCAATTACCGTGTCGAGGCGGATTGTGGCATTTGGCCAGCCAACGAGTCTGAGGTTTTCAAATGGCTAAAACGATGGGGGAGTTATCATAATGGGTGGTGGTTAGGTCGTAGCTGTGGAGTTGTATCTGCTCCGCTGTTTCCGAAGCCAGATGGCGGCATGCGGAATCCAAACACCGCGGAAACGGTTAGGTGTTGGCTCGGCTATCGTCCAAAGCCAGGTTACTACCTAGTTGTCTCTTCCCAGCCATTCTGCGAAAACCAAAAGATGGCAGTGGAACGGGCTGTCAAGGAAGCGGGCAAAGAGGGTTACACCTTTGATGTCTGCGGACCGGAAGCGCCTCTGCTCCCACTCTCGCGCTGGTTGGATAACCTCGCCAAACAGCTTTGGGAAGAAGTCCAACTTCTCTGATTTTTGGGCAAAAATTCAAAAAGGCGTTCCGCTTGCGGAACGCCTTTATTTTTATCCTTTCTCATCTCAGCGATGAATGACCATAACGCCGTTGCGCTTGAGTTTGTCAGCGGGCGATTTTTTCATCGCCCGTTCATAGCTCCACCAGAGGAACTTTCCATCCTTGTCCTTGTCGGCGAAGGTGTCATTGTCGTCGGTGCGAACATTGCCGATTCCGCGATTGAGACACTGGCACCGAACCAATTCAACAATGTTGAGTTTTTTGCGTCCGACGCGGTAGCTTTCTCGCGGATAGCATCCCAATCTTTCATAGAACGCAAGCGCTCCAAGTTCCGTCTCTGACGCCTCACTCCAGTGCGGGCCAATGCCAAGTGTTACAAAGGCGCGAAGATTTACTCGGTTCCTACCAATGAATTCTTTAAGGACAGCGCCAACGACCGAAAAATATGGGCGGGTAGGCGTGCCCCTAAGGGCTCCTCGGTCAACAAGCGATTTGTAACCGCAGTGGGTGCAGATTACCCGCCGGCCATCGGTGACTATGAGAACAGGACAATCGGCTGACGAGAGCCAAAAAGCAGAACCTTTTGGTACATCGCAACCGTCGGCATTTACGCCACGGTGTATTGACACGCCTTCTCGCTCGGCCCACTCCTTATACTCAGAATCATCCATCATAGACTCGTAGTCGCTGAACTCTTGAGTCAATATTGGCACTGGCGCCTCTGACTTGATTTCCTCACGGAGATCCGGCGAAGCACAGATTTGTGCGTTGAATTCGGATGGCCTTGGTGCGTAAAGCGTTTTGATGCCCGCCTCTCGCGCCACCCGGTCCACTAGGATGTAGACGGGAGGCAAAACTCGCGCTTTGAGAACATTTTCCAGCACGAGTGGTTTTATGCTCCAATCCGTCTTGCCACCGTTGCGGCCAAAGAGACGGACTTCAACATTATCAAAAGGTCTGATGATTTTGGTCGGTTCCACTATTTTTATTTTGGTTTTCATTGTTTTTCTTTTGTTGAACGGTTTTCTGCGAAAATTCTATACCACAACAAGATAGTTGTCAAGTTCAAAAATTTTTGCTAATCTATCTTTTGTGATTGTAGATAATCTTAATAAATTCGAAAATATTCATTTCATCGGCATCGGCGGCATTGGCGTGTCGGCCATTGCGCGGCTTTTGCTTGCCGAAGGCAAGGCGGTGAGCGGTTCAGATGTCGCTGATTCTAAATTGATTGATGAATTAAGGAGAATTGGAGCAAAAGTCCGAATTTTAAATAAGCAAAAAATTGGCGATATTCCAAAAAATACCGATTTAATAATCTATAGCACGGCAATTGAAGTGGCTGCTCCGAAGTTTTTTAAAGCAATGAAACGATTGGCGACGCCGTCAATTTCTTATGCCGAAGCCCTAAGTTTAATTTCGGCTGACAAATTTACCATTGCTATTTCCGGCACTCACGGCAAAACGACGACGACCGGTATGGTGGCGAAAATTTTGATGGACGCCGATTTTGACCCGACGGTTATTATCGGCAGTATTTTGAAAGAGGTAAATTCAAATTTTGTCGCGGGGAAGAGTAAATATCTAGTGGTTGAAATGGACGAATATCAAAGAAAGTTTCTGACAATTTTTCCAAAGATTTTGATAGTGAATAACATTGACGAAGACCATTTGGATTATTTTAAAAATCTTGCCGACATTCAGGATGCTTTTACCAAGTTTGCCGCTAGAGTTCCCAAAGATGGTGTAATCATTACGGATTTTGAGCATCCCAATGTTGTTCCGGTGGTTCGCGCCGCCCGCGCCATTATGATTGATTATAATTCTGTGCCGATTGATAATTTACGATTAAAATTTCCAGGAGAACATAATCGCCAAAACGCGCGGGCGGCTCTAGCGGTTGCCGGCGCTCTCGGCATTAATTTTCAAAAAGCGATTTTGTCTCTGAATAGTTTTTCTGGCACTTGGCGGCGTTTTGAGCATAAAGGTAAAACCCAAAAAGGGGCATTGGTTTATGATGATTACGCTCATAATCCGCAAAAAATTCAAGCCGCGTTGGCCGGAGCTAGAGAATTTTTTCCAAAAAAAAGATTAATTGCCGTTTTTCAGCCCCATCTTTATTCACGGACCAGAACATTATTAAAACCACTTTCAAATTCTTTTGCCGATGCGGATATGGTGGTTTTGTCGCCGATTTTTTCAGCTAGGGAAGCGCCAGACCCAAAAATTTCTTCTGAAATTTTGCTGAAAGAAATACTCAAAAATTATAAAGACAAAATTTTGCGGCATATCGCAAAGTTTGAAGACATCACTGATTTCCTAAACACGGAAGGTGGTGCCGGGGATGTTATTTTAACAATCGGGGCAGGGGACATTTATAAAATTGCTGAAGATTTAGTAGGCGAAAAGAATCATGACAAATAAACTTTACATTGTGGCGACGCCGATTGGAAATTTGGAGGACATTACCCTGCGGGCTTTGCGCATTTTGAAAAAAGTTGATTTGATTTTTGCCGAGGACACGCGGGTGGCTAAAAAATTGCTGGCGCATTTTGGCATTGGAACGCCGATAGCCAAACGGCACACTCGCGATGAACAAAAAGCGGCGGAGGAAATTATTGTGGAATTGGAAGCAGGTAAAAATATCGCTTTAATTTCTGACGCCGGCACGCCCGGGATTTCCGACCCCGGCGCGTTTATTATTCAAAAAGTGCGAGAGTGGGGAAAAAAGGTTCGACCTTTCGTCAAGATTGAAGCGGTGCCGGGCCCTTCGGCTTTGGCGGCGGCGATTTCCGTCGCCGGCATTTCAGCGAATGAGTTTTTGTTTTTAGGTTTTTTGCCGCACAAAAAAGGCCGCGAAACCTTATTCAAGGAAATCGCCGCCTCGGAAAGAGCTGTTGTTTTTTATGAATCGCCGCATCGGATTTTGAAAACTTTGGAATCACTCAAAAAATTCTCTCCGGAAAAGAAAATTACGATTTGCCGCGAATTGACCAAAATTTACGAAGAAGTAATTGGCGGCACCGCCGTTGACCTTTTGGAATTTTTTGAAAAGTATCCAGAGAAAGTGCGCGGGGAGTTTGTGGTTATTGTGTCGAATAAGTAAAAACCCCGCCGTTTTTTGGACGGTGGGGCGCGCTATTTCATAATTTTGACTTCTTCTCCTTGAATATCGGTTGGAATCACGAGACATTCCCTTTTACCGCTAAGCCCGGTGTGTGTTGTCCCAATCAGATTGAATTCCAGGACACAATTCGGTTTTTTGGTTTTTCCAACTGGTCTTCCGTTAATTATTTCCATTAACCAGCGAAAACGAACACCAATCCACCTGATTTTGCCTTTCGCGACATCTTCCTGGTCTAAACACACCTCGCCTGGGATACCCAGGTATTGGCAATTAGGGTTGTCTATCTCAATCAGTCCGCCCAAAAATTCACGAAGAAGTTCCATGGTTAGTTGTGTCTTCATACATAATTTCAGTTTGGAACTTTACCGGCTCGTATCATATCATGGACTGAGATATAATAACACTCATGTTTAAACCCAAAACAATTTTGCTGCTCGGCATCTGGCTAATTTCAATTCCTTTTTTTGGTATTCCCACATCATGGCGCTCGCTTTTGCTTTATGCGACCGGTTTTATTTTGATTGCTAATTATTTTTTAAGAAAGAAAACAGTGGCGCCAGTTGAAACGGAGCACAGCAAGGATGCTGGCGCCGGCGCGACTTTTGTGGAAAATGGCCAACAATAAGGAAGCGATAATTCTGGCAGTTTGGGTTTTGGTTTTAGCGAGCGGGTTCGCCGCTTTTTATTTTATCCTACCCGCATACTATCCAATTCAATTCGCTAGTGCCGAAAAGCCATTGGTCGCTTCGACCATCGTTCACCTCAAGACCCCGTCGCCTCTGAAAGCTATCTATCTGACCAGTTGGACGGCCGGTTCAATTGCCCGACGGGGGAAATTGATTGATTTGATTGATGCCACCGAACTCAATGCCATAGTCATTGATATTAAAGATTACACTGGTCGGGTTTCTTTTCCCATCGACCATCCAGTGTTCAAGGCAATTGGCTCATCGGAAAAAAGAATTACCGACATCAAGACCTTAATAAAACAACTGCACGATAAAAATATTTACATCATTGGTCGGATTTCTGTTTTTCAGGATTTATATTTAGTTAGTAAATATCCGGAATGGGCGGTGAAAAAAGACAGCGAACGGACGGTGGTTTGGCAGGATTACAAAGGTTTGAGTTGGTTGGACGTTGGTGCCCCGGGCGTTTGGGATTACATTGTCTTGTTAGCTAAAGAGTCATACGCACTAGGTTTTGACGAATTAAATTTTGATTATATTCGTTTTCCTTCCGACGGCAATATGAAAGACATTTATTATCCTTGGAGTGACGGTTATGAAAAGCCGGAAGTATTGCGCGAGTTTTTTTCCTATCTGCACGACAAACTAAAATTGGTGGGCGCTGTTTTGTCGGCTGATTTATTTGGTATGACGACGACCAATACTGATGACTTAAACATTGGCCAGGTTTTGGAAGTGGCTTTGCCGTATTTTGATTATATTGCCCCGATGGTTTATCCGTCGCATTATCCGCCGACTTTTATCGGGCTTGGCAATCCGGCGGCGCATCCTTATGAAGTGGTTCGTTATTCACTAAACGCGGCTTATGAGCGTTCTTCTTCTACCCCGCAAAAAATCCGGCCATGGTTGCAAGATTTTAATTTAGGCGCGGTTTATACGGCCGAGATGGTGAGGAAGCAAATCCAAGCGACCTATGATGCAGGTTTTAATTCTTGGATGCTTTGGGATGCGGCTAATCATTACACACCGGCGGCACTTTTGGGCGAGGCGACAATGACAAATTGATTATGATATAATTAAAATATTATGAAAAATCTTTTGGCGGCGGTGCCGCAATCAGTGACGGATATCATAAACAAGATTGAAGACAACGTTGTCAATCCAATTTTACTTTTGCTTTTTGCCGTTGCCCTGCTGGTTTTTATCTGGGGCGCTTTTACCTATATCGTCCACGCCGACGATTCAACCAAAAGAAGCGAAGGCGGCAAAGGAATGATTTACGGCGTCATTGGAATGTTCATAATGTTCTCGGTTTTTGGCATCATCAATTTGATTGCCGCGACAGTGCAGGGATTGTAAAAATTACAAAAAGTAATTTTCAGCAGATACTGGCGATAGCGGATATCTGCCAAGTTTTAATTTTTTCTGGTTTCCTTTTAACCTAGAAATATGCTAAAATAATGTGGTATGGCAAAGGAAAAAGATGAATCAACGGCGCCCGTTAAAAGCGAGCGCGGTGTCGTTTTAAGGAATATCAGCACCGAGATGAAGGAGTCCTATTTGGACTATGCTATGTCGGTGATAACTATGCGCGCTTTACCCGACACGCGCGATGGTTTGAAACCGGTGCACCGGCGGATTCTGTTCGCGATGCAAGAACTAGGCTTGACCAGCTCGGCCAGATTTCGGAAATCAGCGGCGGTGGTAGGCGATGTGTTGGGCAAATATCATCCGCACGGCGACGCGGCCGTCTATGAATCGTTGGTGAAAATGACCCAGCCGTTTTCTTTGCGCTACCCGCTGGCTATGGGCCAGGGAAACTGGGGCTCGATTGATGGCGATTCAGCCGCCGCAATGAGATATACCGAGACAAAAATGTCCCGTCTTTCCGGTGAAATGTTGCGTGATTTGGAAAAAGAGACGGTAGATTGGCGGGCTAATTACGACAACACCAAGAAAGAGCCGATGGTTTTGCCGGCGGCTTTTCCCAATTTAATTTTGAACGGCACGCTTGGCATTGCCGTCGGTATGGCCTCCAACATTCCGCCGCACAATTTGCGTGAAGTTTGCGGGGCGGTGATTCATTTGATTGACAACAAAGGGGCGACAACCGAAGATTTACTTCAATTCATCAAAGGACCGGATTTTCCCACCGGCGGCGTGGTTTTTGGGGAAAAAGACATCCATCACGCTTACGGCAACGGCAAAGGCGGGGTAGTGGTGCGTGGCGAAGCGGAAATTACCGAAAACAAAGCCGGCAGTTTTCAAATTATCATCACTTCCATTCCTTACCGCGTCAACAAAGCCGACTTGATTGAATCAATCGCCAACTTGGTGCGGGAGAAAAAACTGGAAGGCATCAAGGCCTTGCGGGACGAATCGGCCAAGGACTTGCGGATTGCCATTGATTTGAAACAAGGCAGTCAACCGCAAGCGGTCTTAAATTATCTTTACAAACATACCCAGCTGGAAGAGGCCTTTCATTTCAACATGGTGGCGTTGCAAGATGGCGTGCCTCAAACTTTATCACTCAAATCTTTGTTGGAGGATTTTATCAAGCATCGCCAAGTGGTGGTGCGTCGCCGAACCGAGTTTGATTTGCGCAAAGCTGAAGAACGGGAGCATATTTTGCTCGGTCTTAAAAAAGCTCTTGATCACATTGACCGGATTATTAAATTGATTCGCGCCGCTAAAGACGTGCCCACCGCCCACGCTGATTTGGAAAAAGAATTTAAATTCTCCGACTTGCAGGCCACGGCGATTTTGGAAATGAAACTTCAAAAATTGGCCGGCTTAGAACGTCAGAAAATTGAAGATGAACTTAAAGCAGTGATAGAATTGATTAAAACTCTCAAAGAGTTATTGGCTAGCCCCAAGAAAATTTTGGGTGTCATCAGGGGCGAGCTTAAAGAAATTTCGGAAAAATACGGAGACGAGCGGTTGACCAAAATTGTCAAGCATGAAGCCAAAACCTTTTCGTTGGAAGACACTATTCCCGATGAAGAAAGTGTTTTGGTTTTGACGATGGGGGGGTATGTCAAGCGCACTGACCCAGGTGAATATCGCAGACAAAAACGCGGCGGTATCGGAGTGATGGATTTAGATACCAAAGAAGAGGATTTCGTTTCTATTTTCCTGACCGCTTCTACCCACAATGATTTGTTGTTTTTTACCGACAAAGGCAAAGTTTACCAAATAAAAATGTATGAGATTCCGGAGGGCAGACGCGCCACCAAAGGCAAATCCATTATGAATTTCCTGTCATTAGCAGCTGATGAAAGAGTCACTTCCATTTTGCCCATGCCCAAAGAATTGAAAAAGTCGGCGTTGGCAACGCTCTTGGTGACTAAGAATGGCATTGCCAAAAAGGTGGATGCTGCCAGTTTCCATGATGTTCGCCGTTCCGGTATTATTGCTATCCGACTAGATGCCGGCGACGCCCTGCAATCGGTCTTTTTCATTGACAAAAGCGACCAAGTGATTGCCGCTAGCGCCAAAGGTCAATCAATTCGTTTCAAAGAATCGGATATTCGGCTAATGGGCCGGGCGGCCGGCGGGGTGCGGGCGATGCGTCTTAAAAAAGGCGATATGATTGTCGGCGCCGACGCCATTAGAAAAGATGTTGCCAACCCGCGGTTTTTGGTGGTGATGGAAAATGGCTACGGCAAAACGACCGCCTTGAAAGAATACAAAGTTCAAAAGCGCGGTGGTTCCGGCATTAAGACGGCGAAAATCACGGGCAAGACCGGCGCTCTAATGGCGGCGAAAGTCGTTTCTGACGCCGAAGAAGAGTTGGTGGCGATTTCCAAAAAGAGCCAGGTAATTCGGGTTGATATTAAAGAAATTCCATCGCTTAGTCGGCAAACCCAAGGCGTGCGGATTATGAAATTGCGCGAGGGCGATAGTATAGCTTCGCTGGTATGTTTGTAACTTTTTGGAAATCACAAATGTGGTGTATAATTATGATGTATAATAAAAAAGATTTCCCCGTAGCTTGCTACGAGGTAGTTGATAAGGTAAACCCCGTTAGAAATCTTTTCTAAAGATTTCTAACTGGTTAAATACTCATTAAAGTTATGGAAAAAGCAGAAAAAATTAAGGTGAAATCGGTGGTGCCGTTTGGTAACGCCCCGTTCTTTGAGAAAATCGGTTTTACCGTGGTCTCGGTCGGTATATTTTTAGCGCCGATTTTTTTTATTCCCTCTATCAATTTCCCTTTTCAATTCAGCAAGGCTTTGCTGATTGTTTTGGCGACATTGTTGGCTTCCGTTTGTTTTATTCTGGCTCGGCTTAAAGAAGGGGCGATTCAGTTGCCGGAAAAAATTTTTATGGCCAGCGCGGTTTTTCTGGTTTTGGCGAATTTCTTAGCGGCAATTTTTTCCGGCAATGTCGCTTGGTCTATGGTGGGGCAAGGTTTTGAAGTAGCGACTTTCGTTTCTATTTTTGTAATGGTAATGCTTTTAATTGTTGCCGCCGCATTATTCCAATCGCGCGACCGGATTTTTTTGAGCTATGCCGCTTTTCTGGTCGCCGCGCTGATAATCTTTGTTTTTCAGACAATTCGTTTGATCTTTCCCGCTTGGCTGACTTTCGGCGGAATTTTTTCCGGTAACACCTCCAGTTTAATCGGTCGCTTTAACGACTTAGGCATCGTTTTCGGCGCAGTGACATTACTGTCGTTGGTGACGACGGAGCTTTTAGCGCTGAGCAAATTTTTCCGGTTTTGTCTCTATATCGTTCTAGTCATTGCTTTGCTGGCGTTGGCCGTGGTGAATTTCTCTACCATTTGGTTAGCGGTCGCTTCGTTCGCGCTCATTTTGTTCGTCTATCTGCTGGCGATCAGGCGGACTGCTATTAACCAAAATGGCGCCCAGCCGGTTGCAAGTGTTGCTCCAGAGTCGGTTAACAAACGCAAAATTTCTTACGCCGCGCTGGCGGTACTGGTAGTCGCTTCGATTTTTATCGCCGACAATTTTACTCAAAGCAAACCGCTCGGTTCCAGAATCGCTGGCACCCTAAACATCGCACAATTTGAAGTACGGCCGTCTTGGCAGGCAACCTTTGATGTTTCTCTAAGAAGCTTGACCGCCGACCCGGTTTTCGGTGTTGGTCAAAATAGGTTTGCTTATGAATGGTTAAGACATAAACCGCCAGCCATTAATAATACGATTTTCTGGAACACCGATTTTAATTTTGGCATTGGTTTGATTCCGTCAACAGTGGTCACTACCGGCGTTCTCGGTTTTCTCGCTTGGATAATCTTTCTGGCCCTGTTCCTTTACTCCGGCTTCCGGGCGATTTTCTTTATCGACGGCGACCCGTTTAATCGTTATCTTACCGTTTCTTCTTTCGCGACAGCAGCTTACCTCTGGGTGTTCAGCGTCTTTTATATTCCCAGCGTCGTGATTTTCGCTTTGACTTTTTTCTTTACCGGCTTGTTTTTGGCCTCGCTTCATCAAGACAAAAATTTCAAGAACCGGGCGTTTGGTTTTGTCTTCTCCAGCCATCCCAAGAAAAGTTTCCTTGCCACGCTGGTTTTGGTGATTCTTTTGGTTGTGATCGTTACCACTGGCGCTGTTGTTGCGCGGAAATTTGCCGCCCTCGTCAATTTTCAAAAGGCCTTATTGGTGTTTAACACCAAGGGCGATATTGTCGCCACCGAGGCCGGTCTGAAAAGAGCAATCAACTTGAATGAAATTGATATCTACAATCGTTTTCTCGCTGAATTGTATTTAGTGAAAATCAGCAATTTGTTTTCTCGCAATGTCGCCGATTTGAATACCGAAGCCGCTAAGGCGGAGTTTCAGGCATCTTTCGGCGAAGCGATAAAATATGCCAAGCGGGCGATTGAACTTAATGATAGCGATTACCAAAATTGGGTGGAGGCCGGCCGGGTTTATGCCATAGTGGTGCCGATAAAGATTGCCGGTGCTTACGAAAGCGCTTTGAGCAATTACAACAAAGCGCTGGAATTAAATCCTCGAAGCCCGTTGCTTTACTTGACGCTAGCGCGGCTTGCCTTGGCGAATAATGACAGCAAAAAAGCCAGAACGCTTATTAACCAAGTCCTTGAACTTAAATCAGATTACACTGACGCAATTTTTCTGCTGGCCCAAATTGACGTCGACGAAGGCAATTTGAACGAGGCCATCAAGTCGGTGGAAAAGATCGCCGAACTCGCGCCCAACGACCCAACAGTTTTTTTTCAGCTTGGCTTGCTCAATTACAATGATAAGAATTACAAAAAAGCCGTCGAAGGGTTGGAAAGGGCGGTGACTCTTTTATCCAACTATGCCAACGCCCGCTACTTCCTCGGTTTGAGCTATTACCAGATTGGCAAGAACAATGAAGCTGTCAAACAATTCGCAGAAATTCAGAAAACCAATCCGGGAAATCAAGAAATTGATTTGATTTTGAAAAATCTGAAAGCCGGCCGGGCGCCGTTCACCAATGCCAAGGCGCCGGTGGATAATAAACCGGAAAGCCGCGCTAAACCGCCGATTGAGGAACCAACGCCGAAGGAATAAAGACCGATGGTTAAAAAATTTTTTAATTTGCTCGGCAAAGAATTTGTCGGACTCCACGAAGCCGCTTATCTTTTGGCGTTTTTTACTTTTCTTTCCCAATTGCTCGGTTTGATTCGCGATCGCATGCTGGCTGGCACTTTTGGCGCTTCGGCGGCGCTGGACGCTTACTACGCCGCTTTCCGAATTCCCGATTTGATCTTTGTCGCGGTTGCTTCCATCGTTTCGGTTTCCATTTTGGTGCCGTTTATTATTGAGCGATTGCAAAAAAGTGAGACCGAAGCGCGGGAATTTCTGGACGCGATTTTTTCTTTTTTCGCGGTTTTAATGGTGGCGGTGAGCATCGTGGCTTTTTTCTTGGCGCCCACCTTGCTCGCCCTGATTTTTCCAAAAATAATCGGCGGCGCTTACGGCGCCGAGCTCGTTGTTATGACCCACTGGTTGTTGCTTTCACCGATTCTGCTTGGTTTCTCCAATCTTTTGGCTTCGGTCACGCAAGCTAAACATCGTTTCTTTTCTTATGCCATTAGCCCGATTCTTTACAATGCCGGCATAATTTTCGGTTTGCTGGTTTTCTATCCACTGTTTGGTTTGAGCGGCTTGGCGTTGGGCGTGGTGCTTGGCGCTTTATGTCACTTGGTTGTCCAAATAATTTCGGTGGGCCGGCTTTTTCCGCGTTTCCGTCCGTTATTCAATTTTAAAATTATTAAGCGAGTGGTGGGTTTGTCTTTTTCCCGAACCTTAGCGCTCTCGGCGAGTCAAATTGCTTCGCTGGCGCTCATTGCCTTCGCCGCTTATTTGGCGGTCGGTTCGGTTTCAGTTTTCAACTTTTCCTGGAATTTACAATCGGTGCCATTAGCTATCGTCGGGGCGAGTTATACCGTGGCGCTTTTCCCAACCATCAGCCGGCTGTTCGGCGCCGGCGAAAAGGAAAAATTTCTCAAAGAAATGACCACGGCTGCCCGCCACATCACTTTTTGGTCATTGCCGATCGTCGTTCTTTTTATAGTTTTACGCGCCCAAATTGTCAGAACTGTTTTGGGCTCGGGCAACTTTGATTGGTCCGATACCCGATTGACGGCCGCCGCTTTGGCGTTTTTCTCCATTTCCATCCTTGCCCAATCGTTGATTTTGCTTTTCGTCCGCGGTTATTACGCCGGGGGTAATACCAAAAAACCGCTGATTATAAATTTATTCTCGGCGGCGCTGATTGTAATTTTTGCTTTCGGTTTTCTCTGGCTGTTCAAACGCTGGGAATTTTTTCGGTATTTCGTGGAAAGCTTGCTAAGAGTAGACAATGTTGCCGGCGCCGAGGTTTTGATGTTGCCGCTAGGTTTTTCAGTGGCGCAAATCATCAACGCGGCAATTTTCTGGTTTTACTTTGCCCGCCGTTTTCCGACTTTCTCACCAATCGTTACCAGAACTTTTTTTGAAGTGTTTTCCACCTCGGTCATTATGGGCTTCATCGTCTATCGCTCGCTTAATGTTTTTGACAAAATCTTTAATCTCAATACCTTGCCCGGAGTTTTCCTGCAAGGTTTGCTTTCTGGTTTCATCGGCATTGCTGTCGGCATAATCATTTTAATTCTGCTCAAAAATCGGGAAATCAAAGAGGTTTGGCTCACCCTTCATCACAAAATTTGGAAAGCCAAAATCATCGCCCCCGAACCGGAGAGTTTGTAATTTTTATGGAGAAATCGAAGAAATTTCTTTCTGCACTAACTTTTGCGATCGCAGAAATTAGTGCAGTTGCTTTTATTTATCAAATCGGCAATAATGGTTTGGGTTCTTTGAATCCGGAAAGGATTGTATGAAAAAAAGGAAAAGTGCCACCAAGAAACTCCCTCCTTCTCCCGAAGAAGTTGAGCGAATTCTGAAAGGGACAAACTGGGACGAATACTGGAGGGAAGTTCAAGAAGAAGTGAATCGAGAGATTGACGCCCTTAACTTGGCAATGGCGAAATCAATGGCAAAAGCAAGGGATAAAGTTTTTCTTTCGGTCTGAAGCTAAAGCAGCTTCCCGTCGGGGGCTGCTTTTTTGTTACCATGCCTCTTTGCCTTCAGGGGAACCCCAATCAATTACAGGATGTTTGTTGGCGGTAGTTATTTTTTCTACCAGTTCTACTGGATCACTATTACTTTTTTCGTTTTTATTTTTCATTGGTCAATCACTCAAACACTTTTTCCAAATCAGCGAGTTTAGTTTTGGCGAGGCCGATAACTTTGTCGGCGGCGCCGTAGTAGATAAAAATCACGCCGTTGCGGACGACAACTCCGCAAGGAAAAACAACATTGGGCACCAGACCTTCTTTTTCATAAGTCATTTCGGGTTCAAAAATTGGCGCGGTCGTTCGCGCCAAAACTTTGGTGGGGTCTTTTTTGTCCAAAAGAATCGCGCCGACGCGATAAGTGTGATGATTTTTGGAAATACCGTGATATAACACAATCCAGCCGATTTTACTTTCGATCGCCGGCGCGTTGATGCCAATTCGTTCGCTATCCCACATAAATTTGCGCGGCGAGATAATGGGGGTGATGGTCTTAACACATTCAGTTGTAAAATCTAAAGAAGGAATCGGGTCAATACAAATATCCAAGCCAACACGATGAAAAACCAAATAATTTTTACCAACTTTCTTAGGAAAAAGGAAAGCGTCTTTATCGTCGACGCCGAAAGGACTGATTATCACCGGTTTGGCCCACCAACGCCAATCTTTCGCAAGGAAATTTTTAACAGAAATTGAAGTGGCGGCAACACGCGGCAAATTTACCCCGTCAAAAGCGGTGTAGAGCATATAAATGGTGTTGTCAATTAAAGTCAGCCGCGGGTCCTCGCAACCGGAATTGCCCGGCTGTTTTTTTATTTCAAACGGCTGTCGCGGAGTATAAACTGGTTCGGCAGAACGCTCATCAATTTTTTCACCATCTTTACTCGAAGTGTAGCCAAAGACCGAAGTATTATCTTCCGCTTGGGCGCGGTAAAGCAAATGGATTTTACCTTCAAGTTCAATGGCGCCGGGATTAAAGACGGCTTTGGCTTCCCAAGGAAAATTTTTGCGCGGTTCCAGAATTGGGGCGCCGCCGACCCGAACGACCAAATCATTGTCTGGTTTCAGCGCCGCTAATAAATTTTCCAGTTTGACTTCGGCTGTGGCTGAGACCGTGTCGGCGGCGCCGTAAAAAATCTTAAGCGTTTCTCCTTCCAAAATCGCGCCTGACGGGAAAACGATATTATTGACATAACCGTCGGTCTCGTATTTTTCCTGTGGCACCAGAAACGGGCCTTTTGTTCGGCCGATAATCCGGCGCGGATTTTCCAAGTCCAAAAGCAGGGCCTCAACACCAAATAGCGCTTCGCCGCCGAAATAATTCTGGATGTGAGAGTAGAGCAACAGCCAGCCGTCCTTGGTTTTAATCGGCGGTGCGCCGACTTCCACATGGTCGGCCGGCGAACGGCGCGGGTCAATGGCGTGTTCGTCTAAATTTTTTACCCAGTCATTCCAAAACTCCGTTGACCAAATATCCGTTTCTTTATCAAAGAAAGCGAAAGCGATTTTTGCCGGCGGTCGGTCGGTATTGACGGAAAAAACCGCCGCCAATTTGCCGCCAATTTTTTCAGGAAATAACGCCATGCCCTTGGCGTTGAAGGGAGTAACAAGATGCCTTTCCAGAATCTTGAAGTCCTTAGTTTTTACCACCGCGGTCTTGATACCTTCTGAACGAAAAGGGAATTCAGACAAGGCGGTGTAGAAAATATAGTAAGTATCGCCCAGTTTGGTAATCCTCGGGTCTTCACAACCGAATCGTTCCCAGGGCGCTTCGGGCGTGATTAAGGGCCGACGGTTTTCAAAATGAGAATCGTCGACGCTTTCGGCAAGGCCAATGACCGAAAGCTTTTCCGGAAAGTTGGGAACCTGGTGGTTGGCGGAAAGGGCGCGATAAACCGCCAGGGTCTTTTTGCCTTCTTTAACTGCCGAGCAATTGAAAGTGCCCGACGCTTCCCACGGGCGTTCGCTAATCGGCGCGATTATCGGATTGTGTTTGGAACGGCGAACGGTGAACATTTTTATTTTTAATTTAAATTTTTACATTACGCATTACCATTTTAATTTCCGCATCCTTCCTTAAATCATTCAAGAATTTATCAAATGGCGCCGAGGCGACGCAGGAGACCTTGTCGGCGCCGCCGTAATAAACAAACAATTCGCCGTCCTTAACCGCCGCGCCGCAGGAATAAACCACGCCGGTTTTGAAACCTTCATTTTCGTAGGGCATGTCCGGTTCTAAAATCGGCCGGCGGGAACGATATAAAACTTGGGTCGGGTCTTTTTCGTCCAAAATCATCGCGCCGATTTTGTAGCGGTTGCAATCACGATAATCCATGGCGTGATAAAGTAAAAGCCAGCCGTAAGGCGTTTTAATCGGCGGTGGTCCGGCGCCACGTATTAAATTGTCCCAAGTGTATGTCCGGCCGGTCCCGCCGAATCGACTTTCAATAAATTCGCCGCTTTTGAAATTCAAATCATCAAGATAACTGATAGAAATCACGGGTGAAACACTGTTGAGCAAAACAAATTTGCCGTTAATTTTTTCCGGAAACAACACCCAGTTCTTGTGAATTTGTCCGGGCGGCGAGATTAGAATCGGCTTTTTCCAATGCCAGCGCTGATTTTTGAAGTCCGCCAATCTAATTGAGGATAATGCCAGTCGCACTGAGCCCCAACCGTCAAAGGCGGTGTAAATCATATAAACCGTATTGTCGATTAAAGTAAGTCGCGGGTCCTCGCAACCGCCGTTGCCGCCTCCACCGGACGCGTAAGCGAAGAAAGGCCGGTTGGTAATTGGTCGGCTACCGGCGCGAACGCCTTCAAATTTTTCTCTTGGCCGATAAGCCGGCTCGGGCTCGCGCTCCAAAAAATTTACGCCATTGGTGGAAGCGACATGGCCAATTGAAGAAACGCTGTTATGACCCACCGCGCGGTAGAGCAGATGAACCCTGCCACCTTCATAAAGTGCCGCCGGATTAAAAGTCGCTTCGCTTTCCCAATGATTTTTATCGTCCGGAGCAATGATCGGATTTTCGGCTTTTCTGACCAAACCGCCCTTGGTCCCGGTTATTTTTCCAATGATAGGAAAACGGGGCAAAGTAATAGTCAACAAACCTTGGTCGCCAAACCACCAATAGAGATCAATCCGGTCTTTAAGGAAAACACCACCGAGCGCCGCCGATTTTTTCTTGGCGCCAGCTACGAAATTTTGCTCAAATAGCGGCCATTCACTGCGCCAAATCATTTGCTCGGGATCGTTCAAGGAAAAAACCGCGGCGCCGATTTGGAGCTGGTAGCTTTCGTTTTTGGCGAAAGAGGCGTCGTAGATGACATAAATACCGCCAGCTTCTTTCTCCACCGCCAAGACGGTTAGCGGGCCATTGTCAAAGAAACCACTGCGCGGCGACAAAGCGACCGCCCTGCTGGTTTCCCAAGTTTTTAAATCCCTGGAGTAGGCGACACGAATAGCTTGGCTGCCGTAGTAAAAAACATTTTTGCCTTGCCATTTGAAGTTTGGTACCAAATAACCGGACTCGGGAATTTTATCGGTTTCAATTTCTTTCCACCTCTTTAAATCGGTGGATTCGGCAGCGCGAGCAACCAAACCTTTATTGGTTTTCTCGACATAAGTTAAAAACCAGCCGCCGCGCTTTTTGGAAATTTTGAAATCGTGACAATTTTTCGCTTCCAACGGCGATTTTTTGAAATTCGTTAAAACCACTTTTTCGCAGACATTACCGAAATCGACGCCGTCGCGACTGCCGGCGAAACAAAGCAACGATTCTTGCTCGGTCAGCAGTTGGTAAAAAATAAATGGTTGGCCGTCGCAAGCCGCGACGGCCAGCGGCCGTTTTTTGAGTGAAGATTTTTTTGGAGAAATATCGCGTGTCATTAAGGCAAAACTAAAAAAACAAGCCGCTATTTTAAGCGAGAATTTGACTATGATATTATACCTTTTATTATTTAGTTTTTTACGATTTATCCACAGGTGTTTTGTTGGGTAAAAGGATAGAATTTATCTATGGAGACGGAAATGTATAAAGTAAAAACACTGGCATTCGAAGGTTCGTTAGAACTTTTGCTTAATTTGATTGAAAAGCGAAAACTTTTAATCAACGAAATCTCGCTGGCCGAAGTGGCGGACGATTTTATCGCTTATGTCAAAGGCTTGGAAAAATTTCCAATAGCGGAAAGCGCCAATTTTATTTTAGTCGCTTCCACTTTGGTCTTGATTAAATCAAAATCACTTTTACCGACGCTTGATTTAACCGATGAAGAAGAAAGTAATGTGGCTGAATTGGAACAACGGCTTAAAATTTACCAGCGAACGCGCGAGTTGAGTCGTAAGGTTGATGTTTTGTTCGGCAAACATCGGATTTTTTTACCGAAGCCGCTGGAACGAGCACCGATTTTTTCGCCGGATAGTCGCCTAACAGTTGTTTTTGCCGTCAAACTCATCAGAGAAATTTTGAAAAATTTGCCCAAGCCGGAAGTATTGGCGCGGGCGGTAGTGGAAAAGATGATTAGTTTGGAAGAGATGATTGAAAATTTGACCAAACGGGTAAACACTTGTCTGAAAATGAGTTTTCGCGAATTTACCAAAGTCGGTAGCGAAGAAAAAGTTAATATCATCATCGGTTTTTTGGCGATGTTGGAATTAGTCAAGCGAGGCGCGATTGCCGTAACTCAAGATAAAAATTTCGGCGATATTGAAATGGAAACGGAAAATCTCGGCGTACCGAAGTATTAAACTTTTAACTTGGGTATTTGCTTCCACAATATCGTTTAACAGAGCCACATTTTACCCTATTGACAACCTACCAAATATTTGCTAGCATATTGGCAGTAATTTTGAACCTTGAAATTGAGTTATTGGTTGCGGAATATGGCCTGTTTCTTAATGAAATAGTTCGTGTTCCGCAACTAAATGTCAGCCGATAAGGTCTCACATCGAGGCACACGGTATACGCGTTTTGTTGCGGCTAACAAAAAATGAATACTACCCCCGAAATGTTTGCCGAACTTGTGGCGCAGATTGCCCGTCGGTTTCCTCGGAATGATGACGCGGAAGCCCTGAAAGGAGCGCTTCGATCATCTGAACATCCCTTCTGGTCCGATCTGGTCAAACACTTCGGCCAGAAAATCAAATCCGTCCTCCGTTCTATCGGCAAAGTGGTGGCGGTTCCGGCGACGGAAGCCAAACCCACCGCCGACTGCTTCACGAACCAAACGCGGTATTACTACCGCGACGCTGACTTGGACAAGTTTCTGCCCACAAACCAGTCCGCCCAGGATGCGAGTCAGTTCGAGATCTACGAGCTGACGGGGATCGCGACCTTCAAGCAAGTGGCCGAGAGTATCCTTACCTTTTCCAAAACTCCCAAAGGAACGCAGCTACACCTCACTTCCTGCCATTGAGGCGCTCATTGAGCGCCAAGAAAGCGGAGAGGATGTTGGTCTTCGGACCGATGGTTGGAACAACTCCTTCTTTGTGGAAAACAAAAACGGAAGCGTCTCGGTTGTCGATGTGCGCCGGGTTGGTAGGAGGTGGCCTGTCGGCCTGGCCTCGTTTGGCGCCGGCGGGTGGGGTGTTGTTGACCGGTTTTTCCTCCGCAACTTTCTTGGGATCCTTTGACCCTTTGGTCTCCTGGACACTTCTTGACCCCGTTCCGATGTGTATCGGAACGGGGTCTTTTCTTTATTTACAAAAATTATTTTTACGCTTATACTTTCGTTTGTGAAAAAACCACAGCAAAAACGGTTGTCATGGGATAAATATTTTATCGGCATTATGCGTTCGGTTGGCGCTCGAGCAACTTGCGCTCGAGGCCGGACCGGTTGCGTTATCGTTAAAGATAAAAGAATTATTTCTACCGGCTATGTTGGCGCTCCCGCTGGTTGTGGCCATTGCGATAAGGTTGGGCACGAAATGCATACAGTTATTAATGATGACGGAACGCAATCTCGCCATTGTATTCGGACTACTCATGCCGAACAAAATGCCATTGCCCAAGCGGCCCGATCTGGTGTCAGCACCGCCGAAGCAGTTTTGTATTGCCAGATGTGTCCTTGTTATACTTGCGCCAAAATAATTATCAACGCTGGCATTAAACGAGTGGTGGCCGAAAATGATTATCATGCTGGCAAAAGAAGCAAGGAAATTTTCAAGGAAGCTGGCGTAAAATTTAAACAACTTAACAACAAAATGCAGACCTATTCGGATATGTAATATGGCAAAAACAATTTTAGGGCTGGTGGGGCCGATTGCCAGCGGCAAAGACACGGTCAAAAAATATTTGGAGAAAAAATACAGCGCGCTCGGTTGCCGCTTTTCCTCAATTTTGCGTGATGTTTTAGAACGGATTAATTTACCCAATAGTCGCGAAAATATGCAAGGGCTTTCCACGATTTTGCGGCAAAGATTTGGTGAAGATATTTTGGCCAAAGCCATTGCCGCTGATACTATTAAATTAAAAAGTAATATCGTAGTGGTGGATGGCGTCCGACGAATGGCAGACATAAGATTTTTGAAAAAGGTCCAAGGTTTCGTCTTGGTGGCGGTTAATGCCAACCCAGAAATTCGTTTTGAACGATTAGTTAAGCGGGGTGAAAATGCCGGCGACGCTAAGAAAACTTACAACCAATTTCTCAAAGACCATCAATACGAAACCGAGTTGGCTGTTCCAGTGCTAATGAAAAAAGCCAAATACAAATTAAACAACAACGGCCCGTTGACCGATTTGCACAAACAAATTGATAAATTGATTGCCCAGTTCTAATATTCTAAAATATCGAGATACACTAACCAACAGCGATCGCTGTTTTCAGGTGTATGGGGGTTTATTTAGATAAAGCGGCAGTAAATTTTGAAATTGTAATTATAATTGTTTTTATCGTTTTTCATGTGAGGTTCTTCTTTTTCCAAAGTCCATTTATTTTGGACAATAGTTGGGAAAAAAGCGTCGCCGGGTCCATTGTAATTTACCTCGGTAATATATAATTTTTCCGCTAGCGGTAGCATTTGTCGGTAGACACTGGCACCACCGATGACAAAAATTTCTTCATCACCAATTATTTTCATCGCTTCCCCTATGCTATTTACCGTTTCCACGCCGGAAAATTTTTTATTCTTTTTGTCTGTCAAAACAATATTTTTTCGGCCGGGCAAGGGCTTGCCGATTTTTTCTAAGATGGAGATAAAAGTGTTTTCACCCATTAAAACCGTTTTGCCTTTGGTGGTTTGGGCGAAGTATTTCAAATCTGCTGGTAAATTCCAAGGCAAAGAATTTTTCAGGCCGATGACATTATTTTTGCCGACAGCGGCGATGATATTGATTGCCGGTTTGTTCATAAAATAAAAAGCTCTAGCGGGTTTGCCCGTCGAGCTTTGGTTTTCACACAATCATTTTCGCCTTGATGGGCGGATGATGCTGATAATTTTCCAGCTTGATATCCTCCATCGTGAACTGAGCCAACTCTTTGATTTTCGGATTGAGCCAAAGTTTCGGCAAGCGCAATGGTTTGCGTTTGAGCTGTTCCTTTACTGCCTTGAAATGGGCGCGATAAATATGGGCATCATTCAAGGTTAGCACGCATTCGTAAGGTTTCATATCAACTACTTGCGCCACCATTGAAAGCAAAAGGGCATAAGAAGCGATATTGAACGGCACACCCAGAAACATATCACAACTGCGTTGGAGCATATGAAGCGATAATTTGCCCTTGGCGGCGAAAAATTGAAAAATCATATGACAGGGCGGTAATGCCATTTCATCTAATTCGCCCGGATTCCAAGCGGTTACTACCAAGCGGCGGTTGTAGGGGTCGGCGCGGAGCTTTTTGATTAAGTCGGCGATTTGATCAACGGCGCCGCCTTTTGGTTTTTTCCAATTTCGCCATTGAACGCCATAGATGCGGCCGAGGTCGCCGGAAAATTTTGCTTTGGGTTTCCAATACGGCGCTTCAGCGTTATCGGTCCAAATTGTTTTTTCCTTGCCGGCGATTTCCTTTAAGCGATTATCGTTTAAACGGCCGTTTTTGCCGCCCTCCAAAAACCAAAGCAATTCGCTTTTTACCAAACTGAAAGCTAATTGCTTAGTAGTGACAGCCGGGAATCCCTTTTCCAGATTGAAACGCATTTGAATGGCGAACAAACCGCGCGTCCAGCCGTTGCGGCCTTTGCGGTCTGCTCCTCCCTCCATTATTTTTTTAAGAACATCATTGTATATTTTCATAACTAAAGAAATCATACACTTTGTTTATCAAAACACAATCTCGCATATAGTTGTGTTTGTTGATGTATTTGCTTCAAATTTAAATTTTTTTACATACACCAATAAACAGCGGTCGTTGTTTTCGTGTGTATGGTAGTTCATTCGGATAATTTGAATAACTCGAGTAATTTTTTGTCGTTTTCAATTTCATCAACAACAAGATAAAGCAGGTCCTTGCCGACTTTGAAATCCGCCTTGAGCAAAGCGATCAAATCTTCACAATCGTAGGGATAAACCCAGACGCTTTTTTGGAGCTGGTTAAAGCCGATGGCTCGCAGGGTATTACGGATTTTTTCCCGCAGATATTTTCTTTTTTCTGGAATATCAAAAATGAGCACGCGCCACTTTTTGTCCCAGCGTTTGGGGCGAGGAAGTCGGTATTCGCGCTTTTCTAATTCACGAAGTTTTGTTTCTCCTTTGGAGGTCAATTTTAGAAAACCTTTTTCATCGCGGACGAGTAGACCACATTCAATTAATCGATTGCGGGAACGGGCAATAACTTCGCGCTGACGGCGATGCGGTTTCCAGCCCAAGAGCTTGAGCGCTTGCAAAGCATTGGGTGCGAGCAGAGCAACACTAAGCAGACCAGCTACGGCAATGCTTTGCAGAATTGCTTTTTGGATTTTGTCGCGTTTTGCAGTTCTCGCGACTTTTCCTTCCAAAATCCCCATACACACATCTTATGCTATCGCTGTTTTTGCGTGTATATTGACCCTGTTAGAGAATTGTTTTCTAATGGGGTTGATGGGGTTGACAAGAGATGTGTGATTGTGATAATGTTGTGGATAGAAAAAAGGCGTCACCTGCCGTAGAGTGGTGAAAAAGTTTGCGAAACCTCAAAAAGACTGTATGAAAAAAATAACAAAACAATCAAAAACCGTAGGTTTAAGAGCTTTTGGAATTATCCGCTACGTTTTGACCGATTCCTGCGGGGAGAGGATAATCCCACTGATATTGGAGGATTGGGATTAAGAACGCTCAGGGAGATTTTTGCTCAAATCCAGTTGTTCTTAGAAGTGAATTATGTATTTGGGTTTGCGAAAGCATTGTCGCTACTGCGAAAGTCATGTCCTGGTTTGGTTTGGTCATATCACTTTGGGGTACTAGAAAATCTGTCCCTGGACGCAGAACTCTTTCCGAAATACAAAGACGATTTTACAACGATTTTGCCAAGAGGGGATTTTGTATGGGCCTGTGGGGATGGATTTGTTTCGGCAAGAAGAAAAAAGAACCGGCCTAGGCAAAAATGGGTTGCTGTTCCAAAAGTTTGTAGCAGTTTAGTGGGTTCTCCCTTGGCGCACACCATTAACTGCTCTCGCAAACGAATAACCCTTTTCCTTAAGCTCTTTGCTCAAGAGCAAGAAGAGCGTGGCATTCGGGTCTATTCCATCAATTTTGTTTTGTAACTAGCAATTTCATTAAATGAGCCGCCCTCCAACATAGGGCGGCTTTTCTTTTTGCGCGAAAAGCTATAAGCTAGAAGTTGTCGGTTATAAACTTTTCAATGAAAGACACCCAAATAAAAAAACTAATTGAGGCCGAGAGGAAGCGGCAGAAGAGAGTGATAAATTTAATCGCCTCGGAGAATTATGTTTCCAAGGATGTTTTGGAGGCGCTTGGAAGCGAGCTCACTAATAAATACGCCGAAGGGTATCCGGGCGCGCGGTATTATGGCGGCAATGAGGTTATGGATAAAGTGGAACGATTGGCGCAGGAGCGGGCGCTTGAACTTTTTAAACTCTCGCCCGATGAATGGGCGGTGAATGTCCAACCGCTTTCCGGTTCGCCGGCTAATCTTGCCGTTTATCTTGCCTTATGCCCTCCTTCCAGAAATCCAGATTCCAGTTTCCAGCCAGCCAGAGTTATGGGAATGACACTTGCTCATGGCGGGCATCTTACGCATGGACACAAAGTGTCGGCGACGGGGAAGTTTTGGACACAAGTTCCTTATGGTGTGGATGAAAAAACGGAGGTCTTGGATTACGAAAAGATAAAAGAGATTGCGACGCGAGAAAAACCGGCGATTATTGTTGCCGGCTACACTGCTTATCCGCGGATTATTGATTTTAAAAAGTTTAGAGAGATTGCTGACTTTTGCGGTGCGTATCTGATGGTAGATATGTCGCATTTCGCGGGATTGGTCGCGGGAGGAGTTTATCCGAGTCCATTTGAATATGCGGATGTGGTGACGACTACTACACATAAAACCTTACGGGGTCCGCGTGCGGCAATGATATTTTCACGCAGAGACCCGCCCAACATGATTGGTCGGGCAGGCGCAAGGGAATTGCCGAAAAAGATAGACAAAGCCGTGTTCCCCGGCCTTCAGGGCGGACCGCACTTAAATCAAATTGCCGCGGTTGCCGTGGCTTTGGCAGAAGCCGCCAGACCGGAGTTTAAAAAATACACCAAGCAGGTTGTGAAAAACGCCGCCGCGCTCGCGGGAGAGCTCGCGCGGCTTGGCTGGCGCATTGTTTCCGGCGGCACCGACACTCACTTACTTTTGGTTGATGTGTGGATGAACGGCAAAGGAATCGGTGGCAAAGAAGCGAGCGAACGGCTTGAGAAAGCGGGTATCATCGTCAACAAAAACACCATTCCTTTTGACACCCGCTCACCGGTTGACCCTTCCGGCATCCGCCTCGGCACGCCGGCGGAAACCACTCGCGGTAAGCAAGAAAAAGATTTTACGGAGATTGCCAAGAAAATTAATGAGGTCTTGCGAAAATGAAACGGGGAAAATTTATAGTTGTTGACGGCGGTGAGGGGAGCGGGAAGACCGCGATTTTGAAATGGTTTGCTGAAACGTCGTTTGGAAAAAAGTTTTTGCTTACCTACGAACCAGGCGGGACGGAATTTGCCGACAAAATTCGGACGCTGGTTTTGTCAAAAGAGGCGAAAGAATCCGGAGCGGAAACGCAATTCGGTCTTATGTGGGCGGCCCGGGCTGACCATTTGCAGCATAAAATTTTACCGGCTTTGGCAAGAGGCAAAAATGTTATTTGTGATCGTTTTGATTCTTCTACTTACGCTTACCAAATTTGCGCCCAAGGCGCGCGGAATTTAAAGGATTTGTTTTGGCAAACGCGGGAAATTTATTTGCGAGAGGCAGCTCCGGATTTTTACATTTTCTTTGATGTCAAACCAGAAATCGGCTTGGCGCGCGTTGCTTTGCGGAGAGTAAAGAAAACCCATTTTGACGAGCGCAAACTGGCTTTTCACAAACGGGTTCACTCTGGTTTTCTTGAGTTTTCCAAAAATGTGCCGCATAAAATAATTGACGCCAATCAAAATATTGACAAAGTTAGGAATGACTTCCTGAAAATAATTTCCGATTTGACAAGAAATTAGACCGGCGTAGGATTTAAAACTGTTCCCCCATGACAAACATAAGGCAAAGGGGGACTGGTAGACGCCTGGCTCAGACCAGGTAGTGCTGGTCCCACCAGCGCAGGAGAGGTAAAACTCTCCTTATACCCCGATTCTTATCGGGGAACGCCCTGGGGCGACAAAGCCGCGATTCTCTTCCACTTCCTTCGGGATTTAAGGAATGAGAACGCGGCTTCCTCTTTTATTTACGCATTTCTCTATTGCTAAATATCCTTATTTAAAGCCATATTTCGTATTTTTGCTTGACTTTTATGGCGCAATTATGGTAGTATTTCGGGCAGTTAAATGAACTTTGAAAGTGCTTAATTGGTTGCGGAATACAACCCGTTTTTTTGATGAAATGGTTTGTTTTCCGCAACTAACGATCAGCCGATAAGCTCTCGCTACGAGATGACACGGTCCGCCGTTATTGCGGTTTCAACGAATGAACATAATTACAATCGGTCAGCAGTTTGAGATGGGGAAACTTGTCGCTGAAAAGCTTGGCGCAATGAAGGCAGACGGGGAGGAAATTCAGTCTATCATCGAGTCATCCGACCACCCCCTCTGGTCCGACTTGGTCAAACACTTTAGTCAGAAAGCTGGAATTCTGGTCATCGTCGACCGCACCACCCCTTTCAACCCCGCCGAGTTTATCGGTAGTGGTTGGACCATAGACGAGGAAGACAAGCGGTCGCTCGCTCTCACAGAGGTGGATTTCAGCAAAATTCGTCTTGAGACGATGCTCAAAAAAGATGAGATCAGTATCAACGGGGAGGAGAAGCTGAAGCGTCTCAAGAAAGCGGGCCACATTTGTCTGAACGCCAAGGTTTTCGAGACTCTCTGGAATGATAAAACTCTTATTCCAGAAAGTTGGAAGAAAAAGACGAATGACAATACGACCTATATTTTCTTTGACGGCACAATTCTTCGTAGTCCGTACGGTAACCGTTCTGTGTTGTCTCTGGACTGGTCTGGTGGCGAGTGGCACTGGTATTACCGCTGGCTTGACCGCGCTTGGTACGACTACTACCCTTCGGCGGTCTGCCCGCAAGTTAGTCCTCAGAACTAGGTCGTTTAGGTCTTTTGAATCCTTTGAATTTAGTTCTCGGCCCCGTGTTTTCGAACGCGGGGTCTTTTTTATGCTAAAATTATCTGCGGCAGTAGGTGAATACGCGGGAGATTACGGTTTTCCGCTACCGAATCCAGTATCCATACATCGTGAGTATCCACAACTAAGGTTTTGGATAGAGTGGTGTATGAAGACACTTCAAAAAATGAAGTTACTTGGTGTAAAGTGTTAGGGCATTATGATGCCGAATACGATTCAATCCCAAGATCGCGAAAGCTTCGAGGGGTGGTGGAACAGAAGACACTTTATACGATTCTTCGTAATCCGAACGGTAACCGTTATGTGTTGTATCTGTACTGGAATGATGGCAAGTGGCACTGGAATTACAACTGGCTTGACAACGATTGGAACGACTACAACCCTTCGGCGGTCTGCCCGCCAGTATCCTCATTTCTCTCCCGCTTTTGCGGGAGAGTTTTGTTTTATAATCTGATTATGCCAACCGCCAAGCTGGCGGCCGATTTCAGAAAGTTGTTCTGATAAGGTGATATATTTCTTGTTATCCAGTGATTTGATTTCCCACGCTATCCGTAGCAGACCTTTTAAAGTATCTAGTTTTATTATTGCCCGCCGAACCCAAGGTGATTTTTCAGTTTTGGCGGCAAATGCCGCGGTCGAAATTGACTCAAAAATTTCAATGAAAAGAACATCAATCTTTATACCTAGAGAATAGCGCGTCGTTTTTGGAAAAAGTTTCAATATTTCCTGCCAGAGTTTGTATGCCGATAAAGTTTTTTCCACCACTGGCAAAAAGCGTTGGGGGGGGTAACCTTTATAGAATGAATGGGATTCAATTCAACCATAGTTACGAGGATATCATTTCTTCAGAAAATTTGCTCGGCGCTTGGCAAGAATTCGTGAAAGGAAAAAGAAAAAAGCTGGATGTGCAGGAATTTAGTTTGCGTCTGATGGATAATGTCATTTCGCTTCATAATGATTTGCGAGCAAAAACCTATCGCCACGGTAGGTTACCGAGCTTTCAGAATTTCTGACCCGAAGCCAAGAAACATACACAAAGCAAGTGCTCGCAACCGCTTACTTCATCGTGCTGTTTACCGAAAACTTTACCCATTCTTTGACCAGACATTTATTGCCGATTCTTTTTCCTGCCGAAACGAAAAGGGAACTCACAAAACCATCAACCGTTTTCGTAGATTTGTTTGGAAAGTCAGCAAAAACAACACCAAGACCTGCTGGATTTTGAAATACGACATCAGAAAATTCTTTGCCAGTATTGACCACGGAATCTTATTACGAATTTTACGCAAGCGAATTTTTGAACATGGTTAGGAGTGAATTTTCAAGATGATAGTTACCCACCTGGTTATTGACCCCGTTAGAAGCAGAAGTCCGCTGCGAGCCCTCGTATCAGGCGGCCCGCGGCTTCCTTTTTATTTATGTATTTTCCCCTTGCCAAGATACCTTTATTTAAAGCCATATTTCGTATTTTTGCTTGACTTTTATGGCGCAATTATGGTAGTATTTCGGGCAGAAATTTGGGGCGGTGTTTGTTAGAATAATCCATAATTCAATGAACCTTGAAATCTTGCCGCGGTCATAGCCAAAAGTCCCTCACCTTTTCTGGGGATTTCTGGCTATGACCACAACGGCCTAGCATTCACTTCTGGAAGAGGTGAATAAACCACAACTAGCAGTTGAACGAAAGGCAATTATATTATGAAATATCCCGATATTACCCTCGGCCGCGTGGAAGCGGTCTGGAACAAACTCGGCGGGGAGGAAGGGGTTGACCGTTTTCTCCGCAATGAACTCTCGGTTTCGGAACCGACCCGTTCGTGGCTCGAGGAAGACGGTGTCATCTACTTCAGTGTCACCTCCGACGGCACGACCGGCGAAGACTGGATCAAGCGTCTGGAAGGCAACTGTTTCCGCGTCAGAAACTACGCCAAGCAGGTGCTCCGTTCGCCGGACTTCAAGCCGACCAATGGCATGACGACTGAAGTCGCCGTTCTCAAGGGCATGCTCTTCGAGGACAACGATCGGATCACGAAGAAGATTCGCGCCGAGGCCGACAAGCGCAAGCTCTCGAAGCCGAACGCCGAACTGGTCTGCCTCATCCGTGAGAAGTTCACGGACAAGGAGATCGCAGCCATGGGGCTGATCTGGATCGTTGCCATGCACGAACCCGTGCACGACTCTGACGGCGACCCGCGTCTGCTCAGCGCGAGTCGTGGCGGCACTGGTCAGTGGCTTGACGCGGACGACGACTTCCGCCCCGACAACTAGTGGAATCATGGGAGTGGGTTTGCGTTTGCCGTGTCGCAAGTTAGAGCTAAGTCCTAGGACCCTTTGCGCTAGCCCTCTGTCCCTTGACTTAAGTTTTTTCACACTCTCGCCCGTGTCAAGCAGGCGAGAGTTTTTGTATACTAAGCCACGGTAGTAGGCCAATCCGAAAGGGACTATGGTTTCTTTCCGCCGAATCCAGTATCCGCGCGTTGAGAGCGTTTGTGTTTAAGAATTCAAACGGAGTGACACGCGTAAAATAAAAAAAATGAAGATACTTGGTGCAAGATACTAAGGCATTGTGATGCCGAATGCGATACAACCCCGAGAGTATTCAAGGGGTGGTGAAATGGGAGGCATTCTGCACATTTCTGACGGCGACCCGAATCTGCTCAGCGCGAATCGTAACGACAATGGTCAGTGGCTTAACGCTTACTACGACAACCCCGACAACAAGTGGAATCATGAGAATGGGTTTGCGTTTGCCGTGTCGCAACTCTCTTCATTTCTCCCCCGTTTGCCCTCGGGCAATTCTGGGGGAGTTTTCTCTTAAGTATTTTTGTAGTTGGCCATTCCAACCGCCGAGCATTTTACCGGCATCATTTAAAATTTCTGAAAGCCCGACGATTTTTTTATCATCCAAAGATTTTGTTTCCCACACAATCATAAGGAGAACTTTTGCTGTATCCAATTTTCTTATAGCTAATCGCAGCCACGGCAGTTTTTCCTCTTTTGGCAAAAAGGTGGCAGTTACCGCGGCTTCAATACTTTCAATCAAAAGTTTATCTATACGATTACCAATGGAATATTTCTGGGTCTTTGGCAAAAGTTCAAGGCACTGGTGCCAAAGAAAATATCCTTGTTTAAGTTTCTCCACCACTGGCAAAAAGCGTTGGGGGGGGGGTAACCTTTATAGAATGAGTGGGATTCAATTCAACCATAGCTACGAGGATATCATTTCTTTGGAAGACTTGCTCGGCGCTTGGAGAGAATTTGTGAAAGGAAAAAGAAAAAAGCTGGATGTGCAGGAATTTAGTTTGCGTCTGATGGATAATGTCATTTCGCTTCATAATGATTTGCGAGCAAAAACCTATCGCCACGGTAGTTACCGAGCTTTCAGAATTTCTGACCCGAAGCCAAGAAATATTCACAAGGCAAGTGTTCGCGACCGCTTGCTTCATCGAGCCGTATATCGAAAACTTTATCCATTTTTTGACCAAACTTTCATTGCCGATTCTTTTTCCTGCCGAAACGAAAAAGGAACTCACAAAGCTATCAATCGTTTTCGTACATTTGTCTGGAAAGTTAGCAAAAACAATACAAAATCCTGTTGGGTTTTGAAATGCGACATCAGGAAGTTTTTTGCCAATATTGACCACGGAATCTTATTGCGAATTTTACGCAAGCGAATTTTTGATGAAGAAATTATTCAACTTCTCGCTGAAATCATCAACAGTTTTTACACCGCTGGTTTTTACGGAAGAGGTTTGCCACTCGGCAATTTAACTTCGCAATTATTCGCCAACATTTACCTTAACGAATTTGACCAATTTATGAAGCATAAGATAAAAGCGAAATTTTACATCCGCTACGCCGATGATTTTGTTGTTTTTTCGGAAAGTAGGACTTGGCTTGAGGAAATTTTGTTCCAAATGAAAAACTTTTTGCGGGACACACTAAAACTGGAAATTAATATTGATAAAATCTTTATCAAAACTGTTGCTTCGGGCGCGGATTTTTTGGGTTGGGTTCATTTTCCCAACCACCGAGTTTTGCGGATGACAACAAAAAGAAGAATGTTTAAGCGTTTGGTAGAAAATCCGAAACAGGAATCAATCACTTCTTACCTCGGGCTTTTGAAGTGTGGAAATTGTTATCAATTAACGGAAACCATCCTTGATTTCTGGGGAGCAAAACAGATTGTGTGCTAAAATGGTTTTATGATTCAGGAAAAGCTCACAGATTTAATTAAGGGGGCATTAAAGAATTTAGATATTGAAGCGAGGGGAATCTTGCTTGAACACCCGGCGGATTTGGCGCATGGGGATTATTCTACAAATGTGGCGTTGGTGTATGCCAAAGAACTCAAGATGAAGCCGAGAGAGGTGGCGGAAAAGATTGTTGCGGAGATTAAGAATAAAGGCGAAACCCCGCCGTGGCGGGGTTTCGCCTTTTTAGAAAGGACAGAAATCGCGGGTGCAGGGTTCATAAATTTTTACCTGTCGTCGAGATTTTTTGCCGACTCGCTGGCTGAAATTTTCGCCCAAGGCGAAAATTTCAGCAAAAACCAAACGCTCGCTGGCAAAAAGGTGATGGTGGAATACACCAACCCTAATCCGTTCAAGGAATTTCATATTGGCCACTTAATGAGCAACGCCGTCGGCGAATCAATCGCGCGGCTTATTGAATTTTCCGGCGCGAAAGTAGTCCGCGCCTGTTGGCAAGGCGATGTCGGACTTCATGTGGCGAAGGCGATTTGGGGAGTTTTGAAGAACAATTTTCAATTTTCAATTTTCAATTTTCAAAATGATGCCGTTGCTCTGTTGGGGCAAGCTTATGTTATGGGATCGGCCGCTTATGAAAAAGACCCCGAAGCCAAGATAGAAATTGATGATTTGAATAAGAAAATTTTTGAAAAGTCAGACCCGGAAGTGAACAAACTCTACGAAGAAGGGCGGAAGATAAGTTTGGCGCACTTTGAGGAAATCTATAAAAAGCTTGGCACGAAGTTTGATTACTACTTTTTTGAGAGCCAAGAAGGGCGTGAGGGCGAGAAAATTGTCGCCGAGTTTTTGAAGAAGGGGGTGTTTGAGAAAAGCGAAAACGCCGTTATCTTCCGAGGAGAAAAATTTGGGCTGCACACCAGAGTTTTTATCACTTCACAAGGACTCCCAACCTACGAGGCCAAGGAGCTTGGGCTAAACAGAGCGAAGTTTGAAAAAGAGCCGGATATAAACCAGTCAGTTATTGTTACCGCCAACGAGCAGAGCGACTATTTCAAGGTAGTACTCAAAGCGATGGAGGAGGTGATGCCGGTGATTGCAGAAAAGACAAAGCATATTTCCCACGGTCTGCTGCGGTTCGCTTCCGGCAAAATGTCGTCGCGGTTAGGCAATGTCGTTACCGGTGAGTCGCTGATTAGCACGGTGGAGAATTTAGTGGCGGAAAAAGTGGCGGAGCGAGATTTACCGGCGATAGAGAAGCAAAAAATTGCCGAACAAGTTAGCGTCGGCGCAATTAAGTATTCCATTTTGAAGCAGAATATCGGTGCCGATATTATTTACGATTTTGAAAAATCCATTTCTTTTAAAGGCGATTCGGGGTCGTATTTGCAATACACCTACGCTCGGGCGAGGTCGGTGTTAGCAAAAACCGAAGAAATAAAGGTTCAACCTTTAAAGACCCAAAAAAAATTCTCCAAGGTTGAACCTTTGAGTCCGAAGATTTTAGAACGGTCACTTTATCGCTTTCCGGAAGTGGCGGCGCGGGCGGCGGCGGAATACGAACCGCATTATGTCGCCACTTATCTTATTGAATTAGCCAGCGCTTTCAATAATTTTTACGCCCACAATCAAATTATTAATTCTAAAGAAGAGAATTATCGTCTTGCCTTAACCCGCGCCGTTTCCATCGTTTTAAAAAACGGCCTTTGGTTATTGGGTATTCAGGCACCGGAAAAAATGTAAAAATATCAGGTTTTCTGCTCGGATGTTTTTTGTGCTAGCATATTGATTGAATGAAAATCGTTATCGCTACGGGCATATACCCGCCGGAAATCGGAGGACCGGCCCAATACGCCAAAAATTTGAAGGTGGAATTTGAGGCGCAAGGACACAACGTTAAAATTTTGACTTATCAATTGGAGAAAAATTTGCCAATGGTGGTTCGCCATATTTGGTTTTTCTTGCGTTGCTTCCTGTTTTTTCCTAGATCTGATTTAGTAGTGGCGTTGGACACTTTTAGCGTGGCCATGCCGGCAGTGGCGGCGGCGCGATTTTTGGGCAAAAAAATTATTATCCGCACCGGTGGTGATTTTTTGTGGGAATGGTATGTGGAGCGGACCGGCGATTTGGTTCTACTCAAAAATTTCTACCGAACACGGTTGGACAAGTTGAATTTAAAAGAGAGAATTGTTTTCAAACTCTCGTGTTGGACGGTACGAAACGCCAGCCGCTTGATTTTTAGCACCGATTGGCAAAGAAAAATTTGGTTGCCGGTTTATGGTTTTGATGAAGCGAAAACTACGATCGTAGAAAATTATTATGGGCAAAAAGAGCCGTCTTTTCCACCAACGGAAAAGAATTATATCGCTGGCGCGAGGCCGCTCAAATGGAAAAACGCCAAACGATTGGCGGCGGCTTTTGAGAAAACCAAAATCAAAAACGCGGCGATTGTTTATGATGACACTACTAAGCCGTTTGATAAATTTATGGAGAAAGTGGCTCATTGTTATGCCGTGATTTTGGCGTCACTCGGCGATGTCAGCCCCAATTTGATTTTAGACGCCATTCGTCATAATAAGCCGTTTATTTTAACCAGAGAAACCGGACTTTACGAACGCTTGAGAAATGTTGGTCTTTTTGTGGACCCGGAAAATACCAATGACATTGCCGAAAAGATTTCATATTTAGCTGAAGAAAAAAATTACGAACAGTGCCGGCAAAAGATTGAAAATTTCAATTGGACTCACACTTGGCGCGACATTGCCAACGAATTTTTAGCTGTTTATTCTGAATTGCATAATGGCGCAACGGGCAAGACGGACAAACTTCTGATGATTTCTACCGATAGGAAGATTTTTGAAGAGGGCAGTGCCGTCCAGGCGCGGATGATTGAATATGGCAAGCTTTTTGGCGAAATACATATAATAATTTTCAACAAGAAAAATTCCCAATTCTCCCGATTTTTGTTTACAAAAATCGAGGATCCTCGATTTTGCAAAGCAAAATCGGGACAGATCTCCAAAAATGTTTTTGTGTATCCCACCAGTTCATTTTCAAAATTTTTCTATGTTTTTGACGCCATTCGCCTCGGTAAATCAGTCATTAGAAATTGGGGATTAGAAATTAGAAATTGTCTGATTACCTGTCAGGACCCGTTTGAAACCGGTTTAGTTGGTTGGCGATTGGCGAAAAAATTTAAGATTCCACTAAAATTGCAAATTCACACCGACCTTGGCAGTCCTTTTTTTACCAGCTTGAAACTTGGCTGGCGCTTGGCATTTTTAAATTTTTTGCGTTTTCAGTTGGCAAAGTTTTTACTGCCCAGGGCCGATAAAATCAGGGTTGTTTCAAACAGAATTAAAAATTTTCTCCAGCCCCATCTAAAAATTGCCGAAGATAAAATTGAGATTAGACCCATAAAAATTGATGGAGAAAAAATCAAAAATACCACCATTTCGCCGGAAAATGATTTGCGAAAAAAATATCCCCAGTTTAATTTTATCGCTTTAGCCGCCGGTCGTTTGGAGCCGGAGAAAAATTTTAGCTTATTGCTTGACGCTTGGCGGGCAGTGGTTAAAAAATTTCCCCATGTTGGTCTCGTCATCGTCGGTTCCGGCTCCCTCCTCGGTGTCTTAAAGTTACAAGTTATACGTTACAAGTTACAAGATAGTATTATTTTTGAAAAATGGTTGGATAATTTGGCACCTTATTACAAAACCGCCGATGTTTTTTTGAACACTTCTTTGTACGAGGGTTATGGTTTGACAATGGCGGAAGCGCGAGCCGCCGGTCTATCGGTAATTTCCACTGATGTCGGCGCGGCCCGGGAACTAGGTTGCGAAATTATTGGCTTTGATAGTGCAAAGTTTGCCGAAAAAATTATTGAAAAAATTGAATCGAAAAAATGAAAATATGAAACTTTTGATTATTACTCAAAAAGTGGACAGGAACGACGCGGTGCTCGGTTTTTTTCACCGCTGGCTTTTGGAGTTCGCGAAAAATTTTGAAAAAATCACCGTGATTTGTTTGAAACGCGGCGAGTATTCTTTGCCACCTAATATAAAAGTTCTTTCTCTCGGCAAAGAAAGTTACAAGTTACAAGTTACAAGTTACAAGTTTATCCAAAGATTCAAATACCTTTTTAATTTCTACAAATATATTTGCCGCGAACGAAAAAATTATGACACGGTTTTTGTCCATATGAATCAGGAATATGTTTTGCTTGGCGGATTGGTTTGGAAAATTTTAGGCAAGAGAATCGTGTTTTGGTATAACCACACTTGCGGTAATTTTTTGACTAAAACGGCAATGTTTATATCTGATGTCGTTTGTCACACTTCGCCATTCGCTTATACTGCCGGCACAAAAAAATCTCGGCGGATGCCGGCCGGTATAGATACGGAATTTTTTAAACCGGATGAAAAAATAAATCGTCAGCCGAAAAGCATAATGTACATCGGCCGAATCGCGCCGTTAAAAAAAGTTGATGTTTTAATTGGGGCGGCAAGGATTTTGGACGAGGAGGGTGTAGATTTTGTTTTGGATATTTACGGCGCCGCGGCCGCGAAAGATAGCGGCTATTTTGAGCGGCTTAAAGGAATTTCAGTGGTGCTTCAGAAGAAAGGCAAACTTTTCTTCCGCGGCGCCGTGCCGAACGAACAAACGCCAGCGATTTTCAATGCCTATCTTGTATCAGTGAATCTGACACCTAAAGGCAATTACGACAAAACGGTTTTGGAAGGCATGGCTTGCGGCACTTTGCCTTTGGTTTCTAGTCCAGCTTTTGATAATCTTATTCCGCCGGCATTTCGCTTCGAGGAAAATGATAACCGCGATTTGGTGAAGAAAATCAAATTCACGCTCTCTCTACCCGAAACCTTATTGGTAAAATATCGAAATCAATTCCGGCAAGAAATTGTCCAAAATCATAATCTTGTTTTGCTTGCCAGCCGTTTAATTTCAGTTTTCAAAGAGCAAAAATCGTGATAGCTTATGATTATGATAAAACTTTCCGATTTGGATTTTGCCGATTTTATTGACCAAAAAATTAAAGCGATCGCCGCTACCGGTGGTTTTGTTTTGGATGTCGGCGGCGGAGAGAGATTTCAGAAATGGCTGGCGCCTTACCGGCCACTTTTTCGCGGTTGCCGATTTCAAACAATGGATTATGACAAACAAACGGGCGCTGATGTAATCGGCGATATCCACAAAATTCCGCTAACTGATAATTCTGTTGATTCGGTAATTTGCCACTCGGTTTTGGAACACGTGGAAAATCCGCTTCAAGCGATGAAGGAAATTGAACGAATTTTGAAACCAAACGGTCGGGCTTTTGTTCATGTGCCGTCGATTTATCCTTACCACGCCAGAAAAGGCTCCTACCAAGATTTGTGGCGAATTTTTGACGACACCATTCTGGTTTTATTTCAAGGTTTCAAGGAAGTAGAATTCGTCAAGCGCGGCGGTTATTTCAAGGCGCTGTTTTTCTTTCTGCCGTTTCAGCATAAAATTCGTTTTATTATTGACCCGTTGTCTACTTTTTTGGATAAGTTATTTAGGACGAAACAAAGACACACCACTGCCGGTTATTATATTTATGCGGTTAAATAAATTGCAAAAATCTTTCTTGGCACAGGTTTGTCGGAGCACGGATATTTTTTTACTAAAAAATTCCTCGTGCTCGCGCCAGCCGTGCTCGCAAGTCTCCACCAAACCTGCGCCTTCAACGATTTTTGCAATTTTACATTTATGAAAATTATTTATATTGCCAATACGCGTTTGCCGACCGAAAAGGCCCACGGTCTAGCGACAATGAAAATTTGCGAGGCTTTCGCTCGCACTGGCGCATCAGTGGAACTTGTGGTGCCAAAACTTTGGCGTCGCTCGGGCGACCCGTTTTTGTTTTACGGTGTCAAGCCCAATTTCAAAATCAACAAAATTTTTTGTTTTGATTTTCTGCCTTTTCTGCCGCGCTGGCTGGAATGGTTAACTTTTTTCCTGCAAATGATTTCTTTTTCTCTTTTTACCATCCTTTATTTTTTGTTCAAAAAAAGAGATCGGGTCGAAGCGGTTTTTTTCTCTCATGATTATATGCCATTGTTTTTCGTTTCTTTGGTGGCCTCAAAGATTTTCTATGACATCCATCATTTTCCCGGGAAAAATTTTATGTATCGGCGGGTAATGAATAAATCCTTCGGTTTTGCCGTGCAAACCCGTTGGAAAATAGAAGCATTGAGAAAAGATTTTGGAATTCCTGAGAAGCGTGTGGTTTATTGGCCCAACGGCACTGATGTGGAAAAGTTTTCAGCAGTAATTCCCAAAAACGAGGTCAGGAAAAAATTGGGCTTGCCAATTGACGAGAAAATCGTCCTTTATACCGGCGCTTTGTTTAATTGGAAGGGGGTGGAAACTTTGATTTTGGCGATTGACAAAATTTCTCCAGTGGCAAAAGTTTACCTCGTGGGCGGCGCGACTGCCGATGTTGAAGATTTAAAGAAACGCCTGCCGGAAGCCAATGATGAAAGAGTTGTTTTTGTTCCTTTTCAGCCTCATGAACTGATGCCATTTTGGTGCCAAGCGGCTGATGTTTTAGTTTTACCCAATACCGGCAAACAGAAAGTTTCGCTTTATTACACTTCGCCGATGAAACTTTTTGAATATATCTCTTCCGGCACGCCTCTGGTGGTTTCCAATATCCCGTCCATTGCCGAGATTGTTGATGATGGTTCGGCTTTTCTGGCGGAAGCTGATAATCCCATGTCTTTTGCCGAGAAAGTAAATTTGGCGCTTAGTGATGCCGAGGCGGCGAAAGAGAAAGCGGCGCGGGCGGTGGAAAAAAGCAAATTTTACACTTGGGACAATCGGGCAGTTAAAATTTTAACTCACATCAATCACTTGGGAGCTCAACTCCCAAGTAAAAAAAGGATTTTGGTAATTCCGCAACTAACTAGAATTGGCGATTTGGTCGCCGCCACGGCGGTTTTTGATGCCATTAAAAAAACTTTTCCTGATTGTCGTCTCGCCGTTTTGGCGGCAACGCAAGCGGCGGGTATTGTCAGACAAAATCCCGATATAGATGAATTAATTATTTATGATTCAGTAAACCGATTTAGTTTGATGAAAAAAATCAGGAAAGGGAAATTTGATGTTGGTATTTCTTTGTCCGGTACCGCCCGCAGTTCGCTTTTGATGTTTTTCGGTTTAATTCCCACAAGAATTAAGTTGGCTAGGAAAAACCGGCCTTGGGCCGAATGGCTGACGGATTGGCTGGCGAATATCAGGGAATTTTATCCTCACTCAACAGATTTGGTGGCTTTTTATTTGAAAATGCTTAGGCATATCGGCGTAGATAAAAATGATGGAAAAAAGAAAGTTGTTATTTTTCCGGAAGCCGAAACTAAAGTTGCCGAATTTTTTCGCGGCGCCGATTTTACCGAGAGTGACAAAATCATAGGCCTAAGTATTACCGCCGGTTATAACAAAACCAAAGAGTGGGGGATTGAAAATTTCGCTTTGCTAATGGAAAAAATATCAACCGCTTACCAAAATGTTAAGTTTGTCGTGGTGGGCGCGAAGAGCGATAAAAATAAGATTGCGGATTTAAGAAAATTAACCAAAATTATTTTTGCCGAAGCGACCGATTTTTCATTGGAAGAATTGCCGACGATTATAAAAAAATGTTCGGTTTTCATTTGTGGCAATACCGGCCCGATGCATATTGCCGATGCTCTCGAAGTGCCATTAGTGGTGATTAACGGCCCGGTTGATACGAAAGAATTGGTACCGCGTCAAAGCCGCCACATTCTTGTTTTACCCGAGCCACCCGTGCCGCCGACCATTTTCGCTTTTAAAAAAGCTGGTTCACTGGAACTCACCAAAAAAGCTTTGGATAATACAACAGTAAAAGATGTTTTCAGGGCGTTTCAAAAAATTTTTGTTTAAACAGGATTGGTATCTAAAAAAATGGGTACACTGCATCCGGAATGGCGTCTGACTTACGGTTTGGATGATATTATCGGGGAGATGTGCGGAAAATATCATTTATCATCATCTTGATTTGCTGGATGCCAATTTTCTTTTATGTTTCTTCCGAAAGAGACGACCTCGCTGTTTGCGAAAAAATTTTTCGGTTGACTTTAATTCC
>Ga0209343_10000358_pt1 | contig 62968 bp, 56 predicted proteins | sample RifCSPlowO2_02_FD_184026 | JGI IMG/M metagenome (GOLD analysis project Ga0209343, IMG submission 184026) | Groundwater microbial communities from Rifle, Colorado - Rifle CSP2_plank lowO2_0.2 (SPAdes) (version 2) | ecosystem: Environmental > Aquatic > Deep subsurface > Groundwater | place...
ATATGGTCGGATATATTGAACTTTGCTCTAACCTATTTTATCAAAAACTCTTGATGTGAGATAGTGGCCGCGCCTGCGGCGCGGCCACACCCCGCCCCGTGGCTCCGCCGTTCTGCTTCGCAGAACAACAAAACAGAAAATCATATATTCATTTTTCTGATTTTGCGCGCGCCGGACTCTTTTTCTTAAAGTTATATGATTTTCTGTTTTGGCCGCCGTCAGGCGGCAGGCGGAGCCGCTTACTTACCCCAAGAACTCGGAGGCAAGGAGAACATATCAAAATTTTGAGTGTTGATTATTATTTCTTGTTATACTAACATTATATTATGTCATACGAAACATTGGAGACCAAAAAAGAAGAAGCAGAACCCATGGATCTTGTATCAAAAGAACTTTTTGAGTCGGGGATTCAACAATTAGAACTTTCGATCCATGCCATAGAGAGCAACTTAGTTATTGCCAACAGTATGCTACAACAGGCTGAATTATTAGAAAAAAGAGAACTTAAAGCCCAGATTGAAGAAAGTATTAATAAAGACAGAGAAGTATTGAAACAAGCTAAACAACAATTAGTAGACTTATATTTAGATATAGCAAATACACTAGATCGTAAACTTTTAGGGGCTTTGAAAGAACATGTAATTAGAGGTGAAAATGGGCTTGACCCTGACGATAAGGTTAAAGTTTTAAACCAAATAAATACAAATAGGAATAGGTAAAAACTCTGGAATTGAAATATGTCTATTGAACAACTTAAAGAATCAGAGCCACTAATTACTAGGCACTCCAAGTGGCTGGCTAAAGAAGCGATGGAACTTGGCAAGTCAGCTTTAGTGGCGGGAATTGCCTTGCCTGCAACTTATGAACTGCTAAAATTAGTAAATCCAGAAGTTGCCGGCTATCCCATGGACCCCGCAGTTTGGGGCGCTGTTATTGGTTCAGATTATATGAGGAGAAAATTAAAGCGGCAAAACTAAATGACAGATATTAAATCACAACTTTTAAATGTGGGGTTTAATGAAGATCAAGCACAGCTGGTTATTAAAGATGTTAGCGAAGTTATTGCCAAAAAGATATTTGTCGCCTTTTTTAATAAATTAGAACCAACTGAAAGAGAAAAAGTTGAATCTATGTCCCAAGGTCAGGTTGTTGAATTTGCTAAAAATCAAAATCTTTTAACCAAAGAAAAAATAAATGAAATAGTTGACCGGACTTGGGACGATTATTTTAATACATTAAAAACATGAACCACGAAACTTTAAGTTTGGAAAAAATTAAGAATAAAAAAGAACTACCCAAAGCTGTCAATGATGTTGAACAATTAGACAGTGAGCAAAAAGACGATTCTTTTGATTTAGGGCCGTTAAGGTTAGAGGCCAAGCGATTTGATGAAAAGTTGGCTTCTATGGTTTCTCATCTAAAAGAACTCAAGGACCACGAGAGACGAAGCGCTGCTTCTAACTATAGGCACTCACTAGAAAAATTCGAGAGCGATACTAGACACGAATTAACCTTGGTAAGACAAGAACTGGCTCACTATGCATGGATGAGGGTTGGCGAGTTTGTCGACTCTTTTAAATATGAGTTTGACGGAACCTCAAAAGAGGAGAGCGCTAAACAGGCAATGGATAGAATGCGAAAAGAAAATATTCCGGCCGTGAATATACCAATTATCATAAATTTGCTGGCAAGAGCAGGGTTATTAGAACATAAATTGTCGTTAATTAGGGAAACTAAGGCTCTTGTTGAGGGATACGATACAATTAGCTCCCAGGAACATAAAAAAGAAGATGCAATTAAAGCAAAAAGAGATTTATCTAAACTTATTAGTCTTTTAGATCACCGCGAACTAGGCCCATTTGATAAAGAAAATGACCTTGAATTTAGTTTACTAAATAGTTTGGGGGAAATGCTCGCAAAGCTTGGAATTAGTATTTCATATTTATCTAAGGCCAGGGAATTTATTAAAAGCTCTAATAGGAAAGAGGCCAAAGATGTTCTAACCGAACTGGACGATAAGTTAAATGAAATAATTAATGTTTAGCGTCCCCACGGTAATGTGTACACACATATGGCGGTTTCCGAGTAAGCTCGGAATATGGCAATATGTATGGCTAAAACAATCAAAGAGGAGCGTCTAAGATGGGTGCTCCCAATAATCAACAAAGAAGCAAAGCTGGTCGATGTGGCCAAGGTCTGCCCATATGGAAAAAGAAGTCTTGAGAGATGGGTAGCAATATATCGCAAGCATGGAGAAGCAGGCCTTGAGCCTAAATCAACAGAACCCAAGACATATCGTGTGGAAACACCAATTTGGCTAAAGGAACGAGTCGTTGAGATTCGGGAAGAAACAAAGAAATGCGCATTGAAGATTCATTGGCAGTTAGAGAAGGCGGATATTCATGTTCATGAACGTACAGTCGGAAAGATATTGAAGAAAGAAGGACTAGTCAGAAAGTATCGAGTCAAAAAAATTAAATACAAATACATTCGGGCAGAGAGGAAGCCCGGAGAGCTGATGGAGATTGACGTGAAGCATGTGCCCGGAAAGGTAGCTGGCAAGCGATATTTTCAGTATACGGCCATTGATACGGCGGGCAGATGGAGACACATGGAAGTTTTTGATGAGGAAACTACCCATCACTCAATTAAGTTTCTGAAAATTGTGATGAGTCGATTCCCTCATCAAATCAAGGCAATCAAGACCGACAACGGCAGTATCTTCACGAACTACTACCTGGGGACGAACAAGCGTAGTGATCAGACGGTCAAGACAATTCACGCTCTGGATCGTTTCTGCGCTGAACACGGCATTGTCCACTACTTGATTGATCCCGGTAAGCCGGCTCAGAATGGGACAGTTGAAAGAAGCCACAGGGAAGACCAAGAAAAGTTCTATGAGCAGAATATATTTAAAAACTTCGAAGATTTGCAAAAGAAATTAAGAAAGTGGAATATATATTACAATGACCTTGAGCATTGCGGATTAAACGGGAAGAGCCCGAACCAATTCTTAGAAGAATATATCAATTAATTAAACCGCCATATGTGTGTGCCTAAAACATCACTAATTAAGAATAAAGAGCGGTTCACCAGCCGCTCTTACTATGTTGCCAGGGGTTGACTTAATACGATTTGCGTCTAGAGTTTTTGACTTTCTCCTTCGCTTTCTTCATGAACTCGCTGAATGCTTGGTTGGTGACACGGAATACTCTGCCTATCTTCACAACTTCGAGTTCCCCCTTATGAACAAGCCGATAGACAGTTTTGTAATCCACTCTTAGGATTTCTGCCACATCGTCTAGCGTCATAAGAGGGGGCCCTAGCGGCTTCTGGGCTGTCATAGTCCCTCCTTTTAAAAGTCGTCTACGGCCATTTTGGCCAAAACAACCAAAAGAACAAAGATCGCAACAACTCCCTGGACAACCATCATGCTTGCCCAGGCAAGAAACGGTGAGGCCAAAACAATATAGGGCGCAATTTCAAGCATGTAGGCTCTCCTTTCCTGGCCCATATTATACGCTTTTAATTGTTTCTGTCAAGTTTTTCGTATGTTTACTTGCGACAGCATTTATAATAAAATAAAAGCAGGTATCTGGTTGAATCGGACCTAAAATTTTTTTAAATGATTGAACAACCTCCACCATATTCCAAACAGGAAAAGAAGTTATCTTGGTTAACCGAAGAAGAAGCCATACAAGCCGTGGAGCAAGGAGTTAAACCCACGGCCATGGTTACGCAAAAGTTCGAAACAGAACTTCCTTTTGTTGAAGTTGAGCTCCCGTTGGTTACCTTTGATATATATGGAAACGACAGAGTCGTTGTTGACGTAAAAATAGTGAGAGATTATATTTATTATGCACCAGAAAATCAGATGAGGGCATATCGAATGAAACGACTACTACTAAAATCAAACGAAAAATCATTTAAATTAAAACCCGGCGATATTATTACTGGCTCATTTATTGAAACAGAAAGTTATCATCGTGAGTTTGGCAAACTGCTTGGTTACAGTGATGAAGAAGTTGATGACTTTATAGAGGAAATGAAAAGAATCGGCCAAATCAAAGAAATCAATAACTAAACTATGAGCGAAAAACCAAAAAACTTAGAATATTCTAAACACGACGAGGAAAGAGTCCAAGATGATAAAGAAATGGCAGACGTAAATAGAATGATTTTGGAAGAGGAGAAAAGAATAAAGGAAATTGAAGCCAAGATTGAGAGTATAAAAATTGATTCCAGCTACACTGAAGATGAGCGAAGAGAGGACATTGAACATTATACAAAATCGATTGAATTTATTCGAGAAACAATAAACCTTGCAAAAAGAAATATTGGCCTAATCGAAATTTCTAAAGGCGTAAGCGAGATTCTAAAAGAACAAGCCGACCAAATCCTAAAAAGGGGCGAACGTTTAGATCCCTTGACTGCTGATATTGAGCAAGAAGACAAAGCCCCTCGACGAGTTAACTAAAGCTGATTCAAAATTTTGATATGTTCTCCTTGCCTCCGAGTTCTTGGGGTAAGTAAGCGGCTCCGCCGTCAGGCGGCAGGCGCGGCCACTATCTCACATCAAGAGTTTTTGATAAAATAGGTTAGAGCAAAGTTCAATATATCCGACCATATTAAACACGCCAGTCGACTGGCGTGTTTAATATGGTCGGAGTGCCGAGATTCGAACTCGGACTAAAACGTCCCAAACGTCTCGTGCTACCGTTACACTACACTCCGTATACAAAAACTTCGTTTTTGTCCCTTCGGAGGGAATCGAACCCCCATCAAGACCTTAGAAGAGTCCTGCTCTATCCATTGAGCTACGAAGGGATATTATATCGTTAATCCAATGTATTTTACCATAAAATTCTTTAACTTGCCAAATTAGAAAAATGATGTAATATTTCTTCCATTATCGGACTTTGAAAATCAGGAGTTGAGAGTTGAGAAAATGGCTGAAGCTGACCCTCAAAACATTCAAAATAGGTTTCAGGGTCTTTCTGGTGTTTGTATTCCTTTGTTATCTCTCGGCGTATTTCTACCCTCGGCCATTGGATTACTTGGTCCTGACGACCCACTATTTCCTTTTTGGAAGATCCGAACCGCTTGATGTGGGGTCGCTGGTCGAATTCAAAGAGCCGGCCATAGGCGAAATATACGATGCTGAAGGCAAGGTGGTGATCAAGCTTGCTCATGAGTACCGGAGGATAAACCGTTATTCGGATTTTCCTTTTATCGTGGTCGGGGCGGTGCTGTCTACCGAGGATAAGAGATTTTTTGAACACGACGGGATCGATTATTGGTCGCTGTTTACCAGCGTCCCCTGGGACGTCATAGGCGATTCATGGGAGGCCACCAGCGAACACAGGCCGTATTTCAAACCGACGCTGGTTATGTCCCGCGGCGGTTCAACCCTTACCCAGCAAATTGTCCGTCTGCACTTTCTTTCGGAAACGACAAAGCTGGAAAAGGGCGATGAGCTCGTAGTTAACAATTGGCGCACAAAATTATTGGCCTTAACGCCGTATGTCGAGGTCCAACACGTGAACACGGTCTTAAGGAAAATACGCGAGTTATACGACTCGATATACACCGAAAGAGAATTTGTAGAGCTCTACGGTTCCAAAAGAAAAGCAAAAGAAGAGCTTTTTGCCCGCTACGCCAGCTCCGTTTATCTCGGCAGCGTCTACGGTATCGGCTACGCCGGCGAGCATTATTTTGGAAAGAACATAAGCGACTTCACAAAGGATAATGCGGCCGAAGCGGCCCTGCTTGCGGGAATGATCAAGTACCCCCTGCCGAGCATCTACTCGGTCAAGAGGCAAATTCCGGATATGTATCTGGCCAGGAAAAACAGCGTCTTGAGGTTGATGGCTGTCAATAATTACATAACTTACCAAGAAGCCGGAGAGTTTATGGACCGAAAGATAGAATTCGCCCCTCTCAACGTAAAAACTTCCGCTCCTTCGGTGATAAACGACGTTCGAAAAGAGTTGGTGAGAGCGGGTTTCAGTTCCGAAGACCTGTTCAAAGGTTTCGTCCACGTATATTCGACTATCGATCTCCGCGTCCAGAATATTGCCAACCAAGCTCTTGAGAATGGACTTGCCGAATATGAAAAGCGCCATCCGGAGCATAAGGGCAAGGTTCAAGGCGCAATCGTGGTGATGGCAAATGACGGAAGAGTTCTTGCTGTTGTCGGCGGAAGGAAAATATACAACGGTAAACCCTATAAATACAGCGACTTGAACAGAGCCAACCGCCTGCGCCAGATCGGCTCGGCGTTCAAACCGTTCGTTTATTTGGAAGCATTCAAGCAGGGCCATGAGCCCACAGATATTATTTCCGACTCCCCTGTCAGTATAAATATGGGTTACGGTCAAATTCACCCAATAAATAACTATGACAATAAGTTCCTTGGTCCAATAACTATGTGTGAGGCCCTCTATCGCTCGCGCAACGCACCCACAGTCCGGCTTGTCAAAGATATTCTTGGATATGGTTATTTTGAAAATAGCGGTATGAAGAAAGTTATCGATACGGCGAGAATGCTCGGGGTCAAGAGTCCGTTCCATAGCGACGTAGACCATCTGGGCCGGACTGTTTACTATCCTACTTCTGCCCTTGGCGCTTCAGAAATGACCCTGACGGAACTGACCAATGCCTATCGGGAGATCGCTTCGGGTATTTCCGTCGAACCCTATCTGGTTCATAAGGTTATAGGCAGGAATGGCGAGGCCGTTTTCGAAAAACCACACACAGGAAAACTATCAGCGATAGACCCGACAGCGCTGGATAAGATCCGTTCCTGCCTTCGGAAGGTCGTAACTCAACCGGGAGGCACGGCTTATTCCCTCACTCTCTCAAATTTCCCCGTACCAGTAATGGGCAAGACCGGGACAACCGACGATTTCAGGAATGCCATCTTTATCGGTTCTACCTATAGTTTGAATGGCGTTACCGTGGGGGCGTCAATAAGTTTTGACGATAACACCGAACTTGGTGACAGTGAGACCGGAGCCAGAGCGGCGTTGCCGATATTCAAGGAAGTAACGGAAGAAATTTACAGACAGGGTCTGGTTGAACCGGCTTCGGAATTTCCTCCGTATATAAAGATATTAGATCCCCAATCCCGTTAGAGGTCCGACCTGCCTGGAAAGGCATAGTCGGCATCCCGCCAAGGCGGGATTACCTCTAATGGGAGGGGATTTTTAAATTGACAGGCGCTGAACGTTGGTATATTTATACCTTAATGTCTTATCCCTTTGATCCACACAAAATAAAGGTGCTAGACCGCATTCAAATACTAAGCAAAAGCGAAAGAGTAAAAGTTCTTCAAGAAGCCAACTATAATCTTTTTAAAATTCCTTCCGAAAAAGTAACTATTGATCTGCTTACCGACTCGGGCACCTCGGCCCTTTCTCAAGAGCAATTATCTCAGATGATGCTCGGGGACGAAACCTACGCATCATCAAAAAGCTGGGAAAGATTTGAGACCGCGGTTAAAAATTTTACCGGCAAAAAAGAAATCATCCCCGTGCATCAGGGCAGAGCGGCAGAAAAAATTATCGCCGAGGTGCTTCTGGACAAAAACGATATTGCTTTTTCCAACGGATTTTTTGATACTACTCGGGCAAATTTTGAACATCGAGGAGCAACCTGTTTTGATGTTCCGACCGAAAAAGCAATTGATCTTTCTAAACCAAGATTATTCAAGGGCGACATTGATACCAAAAAACTTAAGAAACTACTGGGCCGTTACGAAAAACGGGCTAAATTTGTTTTAATGACTTTAACTAATAACACCGGGGGTGGACAGCCAGCTTCGTTGAAGAATGTGGAACTTGCTAGAAATATCACCGCCAAAAAGGAATTGATATTTATTATTGATGCTTGCCGGATCGCCGAGAATGCCTATTTTATATGGCTCCACGAACAAAAGAAAAAAGGCAGCGTTAAAAATGTTATCAAGAAGTTGTTTTCTCTGACCGACATTGCTTTTATGAGCACTAAAAAAGATGGCTTGGCGAATATGGGTGGATTTATTGTAACTAATAACCGGTCTTTAGCCGCTAAATTAAGGGAGTTAGGGATTCTTTACGAGGGGTATGCGACTTATGGCGGTATGACCGGAAGAGATATGGAAACGATAGCCCGGGGACTGGAAGAAGTTGTCAGTCCAATCTATCTTGAACACAGGATCAGCCAAATCGCTTATCTTCATAGCGAACTGGCTAAAATAGACGTACCTTTGATCCACCCTCCCGGCGGGCACGCTGTATATGTCGACGCTGGTAAACTTTTTTCACACATACCTCGAAATGAATTTCCAGGCCAAGCATTGGTCGCTGCTCTTTATCAGGAAGGCGGTATCAGAAGCGTCGAGATCGGCTCTTTAATGCTTGGTAAGACATCAAAACCGGAACTTGTCCGTTTGGCTGTCCCCCGCCGGACGTATACCCAATCGCATTTCGACTATGTAGTTAAGACCTTCAAAAAAATTTCAGGAAATAAAAAACAATATCGGGGATTCAAAATAATCTGGCAGCCCTCCACTCTCCGGCACTTCACCTGTAAACTAAAGCCAGTTAACTAAAATCGGCTCACCCCAGTGAGCCGATTTTAGTGGTGGAGCAGGTAGGGGGAGTCGAACCCCCGTCCAAAGTTTGGAAAACTTTTATAATAACCGCTATACGATACCTGCAATGACTAAAATTATACCACGAAATATAGGCTCTTAAAAGCATAAAACCCCATTACCACGGGGTTTTGATTTTGAATTTAATAAAATAAATGGCCAACTTGAATAAAGATACGGCTTTGAGCCAGAGCAATTTTGCTTCATTTCTCAGTCCTTTATCTCCTTCTAGGTGGATAGGACTTTTTGCGCAAATTACGGTTTTCCTTATCCAACCGTTGGAAGCTAAAACATCAAGCATTTCATCTGCGGCCCGAAGGGCCAGCGCCATTTTCCCGGGATGAAGAGAGTAGAAATTCATCGGACCGTCAGTTGCATGTCTCCATATCACCGGCCGATTCGTGTCTGTGTAAGTCGACTTTACTCTAAAGCCGTGTCGCATGGCCGATATTTTTGGTATCTTTCCGTCTTCAAGCAATTCAAGAAAAGGAGTAACCAAAGAATTTATGTCCCCTATCGATTCGGAGAATTGAGACGGATGTCCGGAAAACGGAGAGTTGGTCGGTCCGACTTGAATTGAACCGTTCTTTTGCAAACAGATTAAATATTTGCCATTTTTATCAAACATTATTATCCCTGACTGGAAATACCAACCCGGGAATTCTATCTGCAAACCGGTCCGAAGCTGGTAATTCATTGTAAGGCCGAGAGAAGCGCATACGTCTTTCATCCACGGCCCCGCCGTATTCACGACCGCGAGCGGTTCGCTGTTGTTGCTTATTCTCACGCTATTACCGTCAGCAAAAACAGCGCGGACTTCCCTGATAACACCATTTTGGATATGAAATCCATCCAGCTCTCCGATATCGAAGCGGCGTGTCTTGCCAAGGAAAATCACCGCCTCATTATCCAATTTTCTTAAAAGCACCGCCGGATCCACCGTCCACTCTGCCACAGAGAAAGCGCCTCCGAAGCGGTTCTTCCTCAAATTTGGTTCCATCTTTTCCAGGACAGAAGAGCTGATGAAATCGTGTCGTTCAAAATTATCAAACCGGGATCGAGCGACTTCGTCATATAAAGAAAGTAGCACGTTGAGATTGCCAGTGTTTACGGGAAAACCGGAGTATGTCGGGATAAGAAATTGTCTTCGTTTTAGCACTTCCGGCCCAAATGTCTTTGCGAACCGCAGACATTCAACAGAGGTTTGACGAACTAATTCCGAGTCGGAAAGAAGATAGTCCGGCCTTGGTGCAATAAGTCCAGTTGCGCTGTGAGTCGTACCTTTTAAGTTTTTGCCCAGAACTGCAGCCCGAATTCCTCTTTGAGCGGCAATATAGGCCAGCGAGAGACCGGCAATGCCATCACCAATAATTACCAGTTTGGCTTTTATGTCCATCAGCTCAACTTTGTTATCAAACAACTGTTTGATATTAGAGCATATGATTTAATTTTTGAAAACAATAGGCCTTAAAATTTTAATAACCCTCACGGTTCGTGAGGGTTATATCAATTCGTTGGTTCTATTAAAGGCAGACCACTGGTGCTCAATCCGAGTTGTCTCAATGCTTTTAACGCCGCATTGTGCCCGGCCCTCATAAGATGGGCCACTTCTGCTCCAGTAAACTTTGTAAAATCAAAGTCATTAAAGGCCTTGGGATTAGAGACCATCACTCTTTCAGGAGCGTGTTTGTCATAAAGCCGTAAACGGCCATCGTTCATCCGCTTGATAAGGCCTTTGATCCTGGAGGCGCAACCATAAACGCCGACTTGCGAAGGATTCAGAGAACTGAGCACGGCTCTTATCTCTTCAAGTTCATTTCTTATCGCAATTTCTTCATTTATTCTATCTTGGACACTTATAACAAGCTGGTCGTGAGTTGTAGAACGAATGTGCAGCGCCCTTAGCGTTCTGGAAAGCAAGGCGTTTGAATCTATAGGGCTGATATCGCTAAGTTCCACATTGCGGATGTCTATTACAAACAATATATCGTAGCCGATCTCTTCTCTTATAGCCGCCTCTATGGGCAAGCTGATCTTGTATCCGCCATCTATCAAAAAGAATTTGTTGAAATCAGGATGTGTTCTTTCAGCAAGATTTAATCCTTGAGGATTATCAATAACGGTAGCGGGAAATTGAGGCACAAGGCCCATAGATCCAATAATGCCCCTGAATATCAGATCTTTGTGTTCAGGAACTCTGTTTGAAAAAATCACATGCTGGCCGGTAAGTTCGTCTACGGCGCTGATCTTCATAAGGGCGGCTTGCGGACTAAATATTCTTTCTAATTCCGGTTCGCCGTGCTTCTTCAAAAGCTCATACAGAATGCCGTTTGTAATTATGTGGCCGTGTTTCAAGTTTTCCAACAGACGCAGCACGAGCTTAAGATCATTCCTTTTACCCTTTTCACGTATCAGGGATCTCCACGTAGCAAGGTTAAACGGGTCTTGTATGATCAAATTTATGATCTTCAGCAATCGTCCGATGCTTTTGAATTCATCTGTATCTCCGACAATGTCTTCTGGTGTGAGGTTGCGCCAAATACGGCAGAGTTTTTCTTCCTCTCCGATGCAACCCAAGAGAGCAGTAGGGCTTGATCCGGAAACGGCGTAATAACCCATAAGAACATCTTCGTATCCGTTCAGCTCCAGCCCCTTTCTTAGGGTTTTTGCGGCTTGGGCTGAAAATGGTCCATTCTCCGGCCCTCCGCGACAGCAAATCGCGGCCTTCATTCCTTTTTCCAGCCGGAATCTTGTTTCTGCCATGGTTTTCTCGTTTTCAAAGACCTTATACTTATGACATACAATAAAATCAGAAAATCCGCAATAAGCGGATTTTCTTTAGATAATATTCCGGATCCGAAATACTATTTAATTGCTTCTTTGAGCAATTTACCGGCGGTGAATCTCGGCTTCTTGGAGGCCTTGATCTGAATGGTCTCGCCCGTTCGAGGATTTCTGCCCTCTCTGGCTTTTCTGTCGGCAACCTTGAAGATACCGAAACCAGTGATGTTGACCTTGTCGCCCTTTCTCAAGGAATTCGTTATTATTTCCACAAAAGCTTCTAACCATTCCACGCCCTGCTTTTTGGTAACTCCCATTTTTTCAGCTAACATTTGGCCTAGTTGGCCCTTTTTTACTGTTTCCATTGTTATAACTTGCCGGTCGCTCTGCCAGCCGCTTATAGCGGCTTTAGGCAGTACGCTCTTGACCAACTTCTTTGTTAAAAACTCCGGTCCTCCTTCAACGTACTACAAGTACGTCTCAGTTCGGTCCTCGTTTTTGCCTCGAATTTAGTCAAGCCAGCTACGTTCTAAATATATTTATTATTTAATCCCAATCGACCATTTCATTAGGATTATTTGGTTCTGATGACATTTTCTAGGTTTTATGCGGAAAATGCAAGCCCCGTCTATCAACAGGGTCTTTTTGTTGATAGACGGGGCGCAGTCCCGTCACTCAACAAGCAGTCAATTATTAACGACTTTTTCTGTGTTTTTGCTAAGGAATATTCTGTATTGCGAACTTAAAATGACATAAAACAAGAATCAGCTGGGAGTTATCTGCTTGTTGTAGTGCGGGGCAAGGGGGGTGTGGATTACTAACCACCCTACCCTCATCCCTCGCTCCCTCTCCCCCATTTCTCACATCTCGCTCCATTAACAAACATAGTGATAAAATTATCCATTTTTCGGACAAAAATTTAGCATCCGTTCCTCTTCCGTGCTTCGCACTCCAGATTTTCCGGCTAAATTCTTTGTTTTTCCGAAAAACCTCATAATTTTATCAATGTTTGTATTAATGTTGCTCGGACTGCTCGAAATGGGAATAGAGGTCGCTCGTGAGGACAAGGGTTAACCTTCCCAGTTCGCAAGGAGTCATTTCCTTATTTACATCACTATGACGAATAGACAGCGGGAAACGGCGAGATGAGGATATTTTTCTGGGAACCGAGCCGGAGATGTCAGGAACGGGCCCTACTGGAAGCCGCATGGCCTGACAGAGGTGGCTCCGGGCGGTCAGAAAAATGACGAGTGAGCCGCATATCCCGCTCTATGAGGAATCCGTGATGTAAATGAGGATGACTCCGAGCGGATGAGAGTGTTTGGTGAGGTCTCGAGACCATGGCACTATCTGGCGTATTCTATTGCCCGGGTCTCGCGGATGACGTTAACCTTTATCTCTCCGGGGTATTTCATCTCGTCTTCTATCTTTTTGGCTATATCTTTTGATAATTTGATCGCCCTTAAGTCGTCAATTTGAGTAGGGGTGACGAATATCCTCAATTCTCTGCCTGCCTGGATGGCGTAGGATTTCTCCACTCCGTCAAAGGAGTTGGCTATCCTTTCGAGGTCTTCCAAGCGTTTCAAGTATATTTCAACGGTATCGCGCCTTGCACCCGGCCTTGCGCCGGATATGGCATCCGCCGCCTGAACTATCCTTGATTCCAATGTAACATACGGATATTCCTCGTGGTGGGCTTCCATTCCCTGAATGACCCTCGGGTCTATTCCGAATTTCTGGAGTATCTTTCTCCCTATTTCCACGTGAGTTCCCTGAACCTCGTGGTCAACCGCCTTGCCTATGTCGTGGAACAGCGCCGCTTTTTTGGCGATGGGCACATCCAGTCCCAGTTCGGAGGCAAGCATTCCCGCTATGTGGGTCATTTCTACCGAGTGAAAGAGAACGTTCTGTCCGAAACTGGTCCTGAATGCCAATCGGCCAAGCAGGTACGTGAGCTTTGGGTCCACCGGACCTATACCTGTCTCGAACAGCGCTGCCTCTCCGGCTTCTCTTATCTTCTCGTTGATCTCGCTTTTCGCTTTTTCAACCATCTCTTCGATCTTCGCGGGGTGTATCCTGCCGTCGGCTATCAATTTATCAATGGCCAGCTTTGCGATCTGCCTGCGGACGGGATCATAACCCGAAACCACGAGTGCTTCCGGGGTGTCGTCTATGATGACATCAACGCCGGTCAATCGTTCTATAGTCTTGATGTTTCGTCCTTCCTTTCCGATTATCTTTCCCTTTACTTCATCGGAAGGCAAACTGACCACCGTTGTCGTCACGTCGGCTATGTGAGAAGCGGCGTACCTTTGTATCGTTGTGGTCATAATCTCCCGGGCTTTTTTGTCCAATTCTTCCCTGTTGTCCTGTTCAAGCCGCTTTATTTGCTTGTACAGATCCTCTTTGTATTCCTCTTCAACTCTGGACAGCATCTCTCCCCTGGCTTGGTCCCTGTTCAAGCCGGATATTTTTTCCAGTTCTCCGAGTTGCCTTAACTTAACCTGTTCGAGTTCGGTTTTCGCGGTTATAAGCTCGGCTGTTTTGGCCTTTAAAGTTTCTTTTTCCTCGATTAGTTCTTTTGCCCTTGATTCCAGCTCGCTTTCTTTCTTGGTCAAAAGGTTTTCTATTCTGGATAGCTGGACATTCCGCTCTTTTTCTTCTTTTTTGGCGTCTTCCAAGACAGCAAAAGATTTATTCTTTGCCTCAAGGAGAATATCCTGGGACTTTGACTTTGACTCGTTGAGTATCGCCTCGGCCTTTGATTCCGCCGAGCTTATCCTTTTACTTGAGAGTAATTGCCTGATGAGATACCCGATTATTATACCGGGCAATAACGCTGAAATCGCCGCTACGAGCGGGCTTAATTGTGAAAACATGTGTTTGGTGAGCTAGTATCATAGAGTATTTGACTCTTAAATTACTAAACTGCAATTAAAATTCCTATCTTAATCTTAGCAAAATAGGGATTTTAATGCAACTCTACGTAGAATGTGGTGTCCCCTTCTCCGGTATCAAACGATATTTGCCACCCGAGATAATCGCATATCATTTTAACGATAAACAGCCCAAGGCCGGCCCCGCCGGTGGTGCTGACGACTTTTGTGAATATCCTGGGCCTCATTTCTTCCGGTATCGGTTCTCCATTGTTGTGGCAAGAGAAGAGAATGCCTTTTTCGGATCTTTGTAGTTTGACTGCAACCTTTCCCTGTTCTTTATCTGCGTGTTCGGCCGCGTTATGCATTATATTTAAAAACACCTGCAGCGCCAGTGATCTAATGGTGTTGATGGTCGCAGGGCCTATCTCATTTTCAAACGTTATCGCGATATTGGGCTGTTTTTTCTGAACCATTTTAACCCCGTTTTTTATTTCTTTGTCCAAGTGGACGGTCTCTGTTTGCAAAGCAAGATTTTCTACACGCGAAAGAATCAGCAGGTCGTTAACTAAATTTATTAAATTTTGGTTCTCTTGATAAACTTGCTCCAGTTTTTGCTTTTCTGTTTTTTCAATTCCGGAACTTGTTAAAAGATTCTCCAAGATCCATTTAGTGGCAATTAAAGGATTACGAGTTTGGTGTCCGAGCACGGAAATGAATTGTTCCTTAAATTGTTCTCTATTCCTATTATTAAAAAATACTTCTAATTTTTGTATCAGATGACTGACGAAATTAACCACATCTTCATCTTTTTCTCCGGGTGTCGGCATAAAAAAGACGATAACTGCCACAACCTTTCCTTGAGCCAGCACAGGGAATCCCGCCGCCGCCGAGAGTCCCGCTTTTTGCGCGGCTTGAACTCGCAGAAATATCGCCTGCGATTCTTTCCTAACATCTTTTATCCATTCAACGGCATTATTTTCCCATACTCTTCCGGGCAAACCTACGCCCGGAGCAAAAGTGATGTTTCGGGTAATCTTAAGAAACTCTGAAAATTGCTCATTATCCGATTTCGACCATGCGAAAACATTCATAAGCCGTGAACCGTCCGAACTCGGCATCCACACTTCTCCCACTTGCCATTCGGTAAGCTGGCAGATGATCTTTACGATCTCTTGGAGGGCTGCGGCCGTATTGTCTGAAGCAATCACTGAATTAACAAGTTCCTGAAAGACGGGCAGTAGTCGTTCGTGTAAACTTATTTCTTCTTTATATTTTGTAATGTCCGGTTCTATGGCGATGAAAAACCGAATCTCGTTTTTTTTGTCAAAAATCGGGGAAACATATAATCTCTGCCAATAAAGCGCGCCGTCTTTTCTCTTGTTTTGAACTTCGGCGATGAACGGCTTTTTTTCTGTTTTTATCGTGCGCCACATTTTTTCATAAAATCCCTTTGGCATTTGGCCTCCCCAGAGATCCGCGGGGTTTTTACCGACAGCTTCCTTCAAAGAAAAGCCGGTACGAATTTCAGCCGCTTCGTTGGCGTATAAAATGTTCGCGTTTGCGTCTGTAATAGCAAAATGAATAGGCAACGAATCTAATACTTTTTTCAGGTCCAGTTTTGATATTTCTTCCAAACGCTTGCTTATTTCTTCTTGTGAGATAGACGTTCTCATGTGTTAATTATTGATAATTAATCATTAATAATTATAATGATATCATGAAGCCCATTGTGCTAATAGTTCTAGACGGCTGGGGATACTCGCCGCAAAAACACGGCAATGCCATTCTATACGCGCGGACGCCTTTTGTAGACCTCGTCCAGCGCAATTACCCTTCTCTGCTTTTGCAGGCCTCCGGAAGAGCGGTGGGGATGACCTGGGGCGAAGCGGGCAACAGCGAGGTCGGCCACTTGACCTTAGGCGCCGGCAGGACCATCTTCCAGTACTTAAGCCGAATAAACAAGGCCATAAGCGATGGCAGTTTTTACCAAAATGAAGCATTGCTTGGAGCCGTCAATCACGCTAAGGAAAATTATTCCACCCTCCACATTGCCGGCCTTCTGACATCCGGCTCGGTACACGCTCATATGAGCCATTTATTAGCCCTGATAGACCTGGCCGCCAAGAATAATTTCCCCAACATACGACTCCATCTTTTCACCGACGGCAAGGACTCGGGGCTTAAAGAGTCGCCGCTCTTGATAAAGAAGTTCCAAGATCATGCCGCAAAAGTTGGAGTCGGCGTGATAACGACGCTTATCGGCCGGGATTATGCAATGGATAGGGGCAAGAATTGGGATAGTACAAGAAAAGCGTACGAACTCCTCGTTCGCGGAGCAGGAGAAAAAACCGACGATATCCTCCAAAGGGTAGAGACGAGCTATCAAATGGGGTACTTCGATCCTAATTTACCTCCGTTGATAACCGACAAGCAAGGCACTATCAAAGACGGCGACGCGCTGATATTCTTTAATTTCAGAGAGGACTCGATGCGCCAGATCACAAGAAGTTTCATAGAGGATGACTTCCAAATTTTCCCGGTGGAGAAATTCAGCAATCTTTTTGTCGTTGCTATGACCCAATATCTTGACGACCCGCGCCTCAAAGTCGCTTTTCCTCTCCCGGAAATAAAAAACGGCCTTGCGGAAGTCCTGGCCTTGAACGGAAAAACTCATCTTCATATCGCCGAATCGGAAAAATACGCCCACGCCACGTATTTCTTCAACGGTTTGAATAACACGCCTTATCCCGGCGAAACGGATATTTTTATAGAATCATTAAAGGACCACACTCTTAATCCGGAGATGAGAGCTATGGAGATATCGGAAAAAGTAAGGGATTACCTCAACCGGGACCAATACGATTTTTATGTGATCAACTTTGCCAATCCGGATGTTCTGGCGCACACCGGAGATCTTGAAGCGACAATACGAGGAATAGAAACAATAGATGACGCATTAAGTCCGATAGCCGAAGCCGTTCTGAACAAAGACGGCATAATGATAGTTACAGCCGACCACGGCAACGCGGAGTCAATGGTTTATGAGTCGTCCGGAGAGAAAAAATCAAAACACGAAGAAAGCCCCGTGCCTTTCTATCTTATCGGGAAACAATTCCAAAGGGACCGTGAGATAGAAGAGATCGAGAAGTCCTTCTCCCAGGTGAACGGCATATTGAGCGACGTCGCGCCTACGGTACTGGAACTGATGGGAATACCCAAACCGGAAGAAATGACCGGAGACAGTTTACTCAGGCTACTTACTCTATGATTCCTCCTCCTAAAAGTTCCTCGCCTCTGTAGAATACCGCTGACTGGCCGGAAGTTATTGCGGTCTCCTTTTTCTTGAATATCACTTCGCCATTATCTTTAACTATGGCTTTCGACAGCTCGGCCCTATAGCGTATTCTGACATCCAATAACGACACGTCGTGTCGTTTATCCACAGGCGACCGGTTTATCCAGTTTATGCCGGTTAACTTGAGTTTTTGAGAAAGCAGGTCGTCCTTGGAGCCGACGTAGAGCACATTACTTTTAACGTCTTTATCGACTACATAATACGGTCCCTTGCCGTTCTTTATGTCCAAGCCGTGTCTTTGGCCGATGGTGTAGTAAGATACTCCGTCATGAGTTCCCAGCATTTTCCCGTTTGTATGATATATCATACCGTTTTTGGGTTTGATATATTTTTGCAGGAAATTCTTCATGTCCAGCGGGCCTATAAAGCAGACCCCTTGACTGTCTTTCTTGTCAGCCGTCGGCAGACCGAATTTCTTGGCCATCCTTCTTACCTCCGGCTTTGTGTAATCCCCTATCGGAAAAATACATTTTGACAGTACTTTCTGATTTAATGTCCACAAAAAATACGTTTGGTCTTTATTTTTATCAATAGCTTTGAATAATTTATATTCATTAACTTTTAATTTTTCATTTTTAATTTTTAATTTTCTTATGTAGTGCCCTGTTGCTATAAGGTCCGCCCCTTCTTTCAATGCTTTCTCCAAAAATAATCCGAACTTAATGTGTTTGTTGCACATTACGTCCGGATTAGGGGTCCTGCCTGACCGGTATTCCCGGACCATATAGTCGGCCACTTCCCTCTTATATTCCTTGGAAAAATCCCAAGTTAGGAGGGGTATGCCAAGTTTTGCCGCCACCCTCATCGCGTCTTCTCTGTCCTTTTGCCACATACAGACAAAGTCACCCTGCTTCGGCTGCCACGGTTTCATAAATACACCGACAACACTAAATCCCTGTTTCTTTAACAAGGCAGCAGCCACGGAAGAATCAACTCCCCCCGACATAGCGACATAAACCGTTTTTCTTTCTTGACTTTTCATAACGCTGTATTATAGCAAGTTTTGTCCTAAACAAAAATCCCCGCTTCTCACGGGGATTTGATTTACGGCAGGTCGTTTTGTATCAGATAATCCAGCTTGGTCATAAAGTCGCGGGTCTCTCTTCTCAGTCCCCCTTTTGAATCCTTTCGAGTCGGGCTTAGAGCGGTGATCCAGCCGGCAAATGCCTTTGAAATGGTGGCATTCAGTGAATTGCTCACCCATTTTGGAGCACCATTGTAGGAAGCTGCCAGATATTTCTCGCGTTCCGGGTCAACCAGTATTTTGTCTCCGAATTTTTGGACAAGAGGCGCCAGGTTTATCTTGTGCAGCAAAATAGCTGCCATTATGGAATTCTGGTGATCGCCGGCTCCTTCTCTGAAATCAACCGTCAACTTGGCTGCCGGAAATCTTTTCCTCACAGTAGTATAGGTACCGTCAAATAATCTTCCTGACGCGTCTCTGGTTCTAATATCCGTGAACTGGACCCAGCCACAGGCACTTACACCGTTACAAGTGTACTTCCAGGCATTTTCTTTATTGGCACCGAGAATTATCAGCACTCGTTCAACCGTCTTCTTCGGATCAAGCTGGAATTCCGTGAAGTCGCCTTGTTCCAAAAGAGGAATACGTTCGAAAAATTTTGGCGATAGAACTTCCCTGTCAATATGAATACCTCGCTCCTCAAGAGTGTCAAATGCTTTGGCAACTACGCTTTTAAGGTAGTTCGCTCCCGCTTGAACCAAAATGCTTCTATTTTCTTCCAGTTCAAAGAATTCAGAGTGAGGCACGTAGAGAAATCCAACAACAACTTTCTTTGTCTCTTTTTTTGGTTTTCCGTTTACAATTCTTGTGACCGGAATCATTTCCTCTCTTGGCCAGAGATTTTTGATGACAACACTGTTTTCCGGGGCTGTCACCCGATACAGCGTATTCCACCAGTTCCATCTGATGCCGTTGGGCCGTTCGACTATTTCTATCTGATAGCCGTCAGGCGCCACGACACTCACACCGTTTATGTCTATTTTGATCTGGACGGCAATTACTTCAACCTCGCCCGTTTCCGTGTTAAGAAGCTTGAGTCCCAACACTCTTTCTTTGTCGGTGGACCTTTTTTGACTCACTGATCTGCAAACTTCAATACTCTCATCCCACAGACCCTTTCTTTTGTCGCATTCGGCCTGGGTTTTATACGACAAGACAGTGTACCTATTCTCATAGTAAACAATTTCTTTCGAACCTATCGAGACGGGTACCCTTGCCAGCTCATCGTCTTTTTCGGCCAGCTTGTCCAGAATATCGGGCGGAGGCAAAAATATGTCCCGGGCGAGAGCGGACGTGGAGTCAATCGATATCGGCGCATTCATATTCTGAAAAACAAAAGCAGATACAACTCCAACCAAAAGAATGAGAGAGATAAGCGCCGGCGGAGGTTCTTTCATTTTGAGATGCCTTAATTTATCAAAGGACATAGTGGTAGGTTAGCAAATTATAGGTTTTTTTCAATCTCCGCGGCTATGTTTTGAATTCCGTTAGCATATCGGTTGCATGCAGATGTTGAACATTTAGAGTTTCCACTGATATAGGCCTTTGCCGCGGCTATTTCTGAAGCGCGTGTCTGCGTCGTCGCGCCCCTGCGAGCCAAATAAAGAGCAGAGGCCGTAAAAGCGTCTTCAAAATTCCAAGGATCCACCGGACGATGTCCTGTAATTCTAGAGACATCTTCTTTATAACCTATCCACGTTGACGGTATGAATTGGGCCGGACCCATCGCGCCGCCATATCCATAGCCGGGCCAGCATGATATTGGAAGCCGAAAAGGATCTCTGCCCAATTCGGCGGCAACAGAAAGCAGGACGGGCAGATCTCTTGTGGGATGGATGCCTCTTGCCGACACCTTCCCTGTTTCAATGTGGCGTGAAGCCCCGCTTGTGGCATCTACGATATTACATTTGCCGACATTGCGCCCGAGCCCCGTCTCATATTCAAGAAGGGCAAGTAAAAACGCCGGCCGTATTCCTGTGCCGACAGCGGCAAGCTGGGCGTATCTGACCGCGTCTTCGGCGGTCAAACCGCTTTCAACGAGAAACCGAATTTGAGCTCTTATCGCATCCAGGTCTTTTTGAGATCGCTGAACCATTTTTTGAAATGTTGCCTCTTGACCTTTGGTTTCTTTAAGCAATCTATCCACGGAAGTTCTGCCCTGACTCAACCTTTGCCGTTCAAGGGCTTCTATCTTGCGCGCCCTATCAAGTTCCGCCAGTTTTTCTTCTAATGTTGTTTGGTATGTCTCAAGCTCGATCTTTAAGGTCTTCATTTTGGTTATCGTTGCCTGTAAATTTTCCTGATTCGTCTTTATGTCGTTCAGCGCGTTAAAAAAATCCGACAGGTCATCATAAGAAAGAAGTACTTCGGTCAAACTTTTATTGTCGCTATGATCAATAAGTTTGATAAATTGACCAAGCGCTTCTTTGTGCTTTGAGACCTTTTCCTCAATATCTTGTATGTTTTCTCGGGTAGTTCCTATCTCAAACGACGTTTCCCCTATTGATAGTTCCAACGAACGGATACCGAGTTCGATCTGGCGGATCTGCGCGTTAAGAACGTTCACTTCATTCTGAAGTGTTCGGGCTTGTCCTTGCGTCTCGGCTATCTGCTGCTGCAAGCCGGCGATCTCTTTCTCTATCGCTTCTATCTGCCTCTGGCGTTCGGCTATTTCCTCCTGGACGGCGGCGGAAGAGGAAATAGGAAATAGGAAATAGGAAATAGTGATGAACAACAAAAAAATGGCCGCCAGGATTAGGGTGTGGATTTTGTTATTAACACTAGTCACAATAAGTAGTATACTTAAAATAGCGATGAATCACAAAATAGTTTACTCCATTTCGGTCCTTATTTTTTGCTCTGTGTTTTTGGGACTATTTTCGTTAACCGCAAACGGGGCTCCGGTTATAATGGGGATAGAGCCGCAACGGTCCACGCCGGAAGAATCCATAGGTATTTTCGGCTCAGACCTTACTAACAACATTGAACTTAGGTCTACCGGCCAGACATTTCAGATCATCGGCAGCATAAATCAAGCTAAGACCGAGGTCAGCTTTCAAGTTCCCGCAAACGTCCCGGCGGGTGAATACGAAATAGCGATGATCGCCCCTAGCGGAACTTATTTCAGCGACACGAACCTGACTGTCATAGCCGGCGGCAAACCGTTCGGCCCGGTCATAAGACCGAACTTGCCGACCGAAGGACTTCCCAATTTCGGCCAGCTTATAGCAATGATATTTACCTGGTCTCTCAATATCCTGGGTATTGTGGTTTTCGTAATGATATTCTTTGCCGGGTTCAAGTGGTTCACGGCCGCAGGCAATACGGCCAAAGTGAACGAAGCCAGAGGCCAGATAACCAACGCCGTCACCGGGGCCATCATACTTCTTGCGGCATATATCATTCTCTACACGATAAATCCCGATCTTGTGGGGGGCACTTACACTCTGCCCGGCATAGGACTTTAGAATGGCTTACATACTCGGCTTGATATTGGTTCTCGGTTTGATCTTTTCGGCTACGACCGGGATGAATTTAACGAACGGCCTTTGGCATAAAGCGACGGACAAGTTCAAAGAGTTCACTTTCCCAAAAACTCAGAAAGAGATCACCATTGATAATCTCGAGACGCAATACTCCGAACTGGACAAATTCTTTTCTTCCGTCGCGCCGTCATTGCTTAACTCCGACGCTGTCTCCGCTCAAGACAAAGAGTCCCTGAAACGAGCCGTACAGACATTCGGAGAATCTCAAAATACGATAGAACAGCTCAAAAAACTGGAAAAGGAAGGAAAGAGCGTCACCAAGGCCCTTATTGAGAAGGTATTCGACCTGAATACCGAACCGGGACCGGAGCCGACGAGCATACCTCCCAATTGCAACCTCGTCTGCGGCGACTAGCAACTACGGATTATCCGTATATAATACAGTCAGCACACTAACAATGAGGGACGAGATGGTACTGCCTGGCGATATTTTGCCGGCCCACGAAGCTATAGAGATGATACCCGAAGTTGATCTGGGGCCGCCGATAGAGGTGCCGCCTATTCCGGCTGAAGCTGATCCCAAAAACATCTCTGAAGAAGAAAGGCAATTTCTTAAGAGCGGGATAAGAAGTCGCAAGAAAGAGATAGACGCTCTTCTTCTTGCTCACAACTATGAGCCCCCTGACGTTCAGGATGAAGCGGACTTCATCGGTGACTCCATTCATCTTGCCAAAATAGGCAGGGACTCCAAGAAAAAAGTTATCATAGAAGCATCGGTGCTTTTTATGAACCAGATATTGGCTGTTATGAAACAGCCCGGCCAAATAATTCTCGCACCCAGCTTGAAAGCCCTTTGTTCCCTTGCTGCCCATGCGGATGTAAATAAAATCCTCGATTGGAAACACGAACACCCTAAAGGAAAAGTAATAAGTTATGTTAATACCTATCTGGATGTAAAAGCTGAGAGTGATATCTGCTGCGCTTCCGCTAATGCCGCCAAGGTTATTCAATATATGGCCGAACGACATCCCGATAGTCCGCTACTTTTCTTGCCGGATGTGTTTCTCGGATATTACGCAATGACCGTGCTCAAGAAAATGGGCCGGTCAACCGATAACCTTTGGCTGATGATGGGCGCATGCCATGTCCACGAGAAAATAACCGCCCACCATGTAATGAGACAAATGGCCCTACATCCCGATGCGGCAGTTACCGCTCACCCGGAATGCGGCTGTGTGTCCAAGTGCTCAATGCTGCTGGATCAGGGTCTTGTATCCGAGGAAATGATGCAGCTTCGCTCAACCTGGGGAATGTTGGAGTTCGTAAAGAAAACTCCGGCCAAAAAGATAATCGTAGCAACTACCGTTACTAATATTCACCCGATGAGAAAAGCCGCGCCGGATAAAGAATTTATCCCGGCAAATCCGGAGGCCCGTTGCGCTTTTATGGAACAGAATACTCTCCGCAATCTGTATGAATCGCTGCGCGATATGAAATATGAAATAACCGTCGATCCTGAACTTGCCGAAAGGGCCAGAATCCCCATCGAAAGGATGCTGGCAATACAATAAAACCAAGGATCGCTATAAGCGATCCTTTAAAATTTTCAAAAACGCCTGCTCGTAGCCGTCCACCATTTTTTTGATGCTGAAATTATCTTCCACGTGCCTGCGGCACTCGTGACGGTCTATTTGATCCACTCTTTTGGCGGCTTCGGCCATTTCTTCCACCGTATTCACTATGAATCCCGTCTTGCCGTCAACCACTACTTCCGGCACGGAACCGCGGTTGAACGCTATCACCGGCGTACCGCAGGCCATCGCTTCTACCATCACTAGACCGAACGGCTCCTCCCACTGGATAGGCACAAGTATCGCTTTGGCCTTGCCGTAATACTTGTGCAGTTCATCATAAGGCACAAAGCCGGCGTATGTTATCTTGTCGCTTAGATATGGTTTTATTTTCTCATCCCAATACTCTCCGCTAACCGGCGGGCCGACGATAATCAACTTGACTCCGGCCAATCTCGCCGCCTGTACGGCTTCGGCTACGCCTTTCTCGGGATGCAGTCGGCCGACAAAAACAAAGTAATCTTCGCTTTTTTCGTAAAACGGAAAAATACCAAGATCTATGCCGTTATAAACCGTACTTATGTAGTTAAGTTCCGGCGCCGGTTTTCTTTGGGCATCGCTTATGGAAACCAGATGCTGATTGGGGCTTGAGAACATTTTGAAAATCTCCCCGCGCCATTCGAAGATCGGATCATGGAGTGTATATACAACGGGCACTTTCGGATGCGAAAGCGCGATAGGCATAGCTCTGTCTATCGGATGAATATGGAGAAGGTCGTAATCGCCGTTCTCCGTCGCCTTGAACATCTCGGCGACAAGAAACTGGTCCCAGAGATTGAATATCTTGTTCATTTCGGCGTTGCCGACCTTCGGATACTTTAAGATAGCATCATTTTGCTTTAACGCTTTTAATCCGAGGGAGACGATCTTGCTGACCTTCAGCGACGACCCCTCAGGCGCAAAAAGGTCAACCATATGTCCCCGGGCAACCAATTCCTCGGCAACCCACTTTGCGATATCCATCGGCGCATATACTATTCCCTTTGGAGAAGGAATGGTAAAGTGAGCCGATACCATTGTCGCTATTCTAATTTTGTTCATTGGGAATTCGCTTCCGCCAGTTCGTAATAAATTTTCTCATAATCGTCGGCCATTCTTTCTTTGCTGAAATTTTCTTCCGCGTATTTGCGGACTTTGGCCCTGTCTATCTTATCAATGTTTTTCATCGCCTCTATGAGATCGTGCATATTGCTGTCCACCACAAAACCCGTCTCCCCGTCCTTTATCAGCTCCGGCATTGAGCCGCGCTTATACGCGATAACCGGCGTACCGCAGGCCATCGCTTCCGCCACGATAAGACCGAAGGGTTCTTCCCACTCTATCGGGTACAAAAGGGCTTTGGCCGAACCGTAAAATTCGGAGAGTTCTTTCTCGGTGAGTTCTCCGATGTACTTGATACTATCGTTCAAGTGGGGCTTGATAGTCGTATCGAAATACTCCTGCTGGGTCGGATCAATCCTGCCGGCCAAGATCAGCTTAACCCCTAATTTCTCCGCCGCTTCGATGGCACTTTCAATTCCCTTGTGTTTGTTGACCCTCGCGATCCAGACAAAATGATCTCCCCCATTCTCGTTATACTCAAAGTGGCTGATATCTATGCCGTTATAGACGATCCAGTTCCTCGGGAACTGAACCATAGCGAATCTGCGCGCCGATTCGCTGATGAATGTTAAATTCGTTCTTGAGGCCTCTTCCGAAAAAAGCCGCAGCCGGTCGTCTTTGGTGGCGTCGGCATTCGTTCTGTAGAGAGGATTATGCATCGTATGAAGAATGGGGACATCGCTTACTCCCTGGAAGAACAAGGTCCACAGGTCAAGGTGAGAATGGATTATGTCAAATTCCCCTTTGTGGGCCATCTCGAACGCCTTAGAAAGATTGCGCAAGTTCCATACCGGGCTTGACCAGGGGACCCCTGCCTCAATTAGCGGTTGGGGGAATACACTCACTAGTTTTGCCGATGTCATTGAACCGGGTGCGGCAAATAATGTAACATCGTGTCCCCGCCTGACCAGTTCCTCGGTCAGCAAAGAAACAACCCTTTCAATACCGCCGTATTTATGAGGCGGTATTGGGAACCACAATGGCGCCATTTGGGCGATGCGAAGCTTTTTTTTATCGCGTGAGTTCGGCATAAAGTTTTTCGTACCTGTCGGTCATTTGAGCCAATGTGAATTTCTTCTCAACCAGTTTCCTGCATTCGGATCGGTCAATTAAACCGACCTTGTTAACCGCTTCTATCATCTCGTCTTCAGTGTCAACGATAAAGCCTGTTTTGCCGTCTTCTATAACTTCCGGCACAGAACCCTTATTGAACGCGACAACCGGCGTGCCGCAGGCCGTCGATTCTATCATAACGAGGCCGAACGGTTCCCGTCTGTCTATGGGGAAAAGGGTGGCTTTGGCGCCTTGGAATAATTTGACCTTCTCTTGAAAGTCCGCCTGACCCACGAATTTAACATTCTCATCGTTTATTAACGGCTGGACGTGCTCCATAAAATACGTCCACTCCTCCGCGCCAACCATGTTGCCGGCTATCACTATCTTGTGGCCGGTTCTCTTGGCCACATTTAGAGCGGTCACGATCCCCTTGCCCTTGTTCAACCGCCCAAGATACAAGAGATAGTCATCCGGCTGAGCGTTGAAGGGATATTTCTCCGGGTCAATGCCGTTAGGCACCACGTCTATGACGGATATGCCCTTTTCCTCCGCGCTTTTCTTGGCATCTTCGGAAAGAACGCAAAATTTAATATTTGAAGAGAATAACTTGATGGCATCGGCATAGAGATCGTCTATCGGCCGGTGAATGGTAGTAAGCATCGGGGGAAGATGATCGCAAAGAGCCAGAGGGAACATAAAAAAGTTGAAATGGTTGTGTATCAGGTCGAAAGAGTTTTTGTCCTCATTTATCATATGAAGCATTTTTATTACCGCGGCGTGGGGATTTTTTGCTTCCTTTTGAAGCCATAACGCTTTATCGGTGGGGCTTTTCAATTTGGAGGAAACGGTTGAATCGCCAGAAGCGTAAAGAGTAACGTCGTAACCCCGCTTAACGAGCTCTTCCTCAAGGCCGTACAGCATCAATTCAATGCCGCCGTAGGTGCGAGGCGGTATGGGTATCCACAATGGCGCGATTTGTGCGATCTTGAGTTTTTTCACAGAACTATTATAGCATAATGGCGAGTTTTCTGGTATATTAGAGGGGCAGATGATGAGGAAAATACCATTATATTTAATTTTATTAATAACGGCGCTAGTGGCCGGTATTTTTATATCCTGGATCGCTTTGAGATCAATAAATACGCCGACAGGCAGAACAAGCTCACTGCCCGGATTTGAGTCGGACCCTAATGCCACTCCTCTTCCTGTTCGGACGCCTAGAATCACAACATTGCCTAGTACCACTCCGACACCGAGCAAAACCGCCAGTCCAAACCAAATATTATTCGACGTCCCATTCACCCCTCAAGCTCCTTTCAGTGAATGGGAGAATCCCAAGCTAAGCAACGGCTGCGAAGAGGCCTCGGCTTTTATGGCTATGTCGTGGGTCAGAGGGATAAGCATAACTCCGGAGAAAGCAAGACAGGAAATAATAGCAATTTCTGATTATGAAGAGGCCGACCACGGCGTGTATCTGGATACATCTTCCCAAGATACCCTTGATTGGATATTCAAAGGATATTACGGTTATCAAAATGTAGAATTGCTCTATGACATCTCGGTTGAAGACATTAAAAAAGAATTGCGCAACGGAAATTTGGTCATCGTCCCCGTGAACGGACAGGAACTGCATAACCCCTACTACACCCAGCCCGGGCCTCTGCGCCACAAAGTCGTAATAATCGGATACGACCCGGATAACAAAGAATTTATCACCAATGACCCCGGCACTCGGCTCGGAAAGCAATACCGCTACCCGGAACAAGTACTATTCAACGCGATTCACGATTATCTGACCGGCAACGACCTGCCATTACCGCCCAAGAGAACGGCAATGATAGTAGTCAAGAAATAACTTGTTCGCACATCTGGCCCACTTCGTTATGGGCCTACGATGTGCCCTTCGGGTTTGGCCAATTTTTTTGTTACAAACTCCAATCCTCATTCACCATACTACTGTATGGCTTATTCCGGGTTTCGTTTGTGCCTCAAACTTGGCCAAACGACCAGCGTTATTTAAAATTTTAAAATCGTGACAAACAAAAACCGCATTTGCGGTTTTTTATGATTTTTGTTTTTGAGTTTGAAGCCAGACATTATATCTTTCAGCCATATCTTCGAAACTCACGGAGTTGTCGGCGATAACTTCTTTGCCGTGAACCATTCTGATATCGGCGTTCAAGTTAACGGGGCCGGAGTATTCAGGCACCGTCTTCATCCTCTCAACACGTTGTCTTGCGCGGGCAAGATATGCTTCAATGTCCATTGTTACCTCTTCCAGGAATGCCTCCGGCGATAATTTTCTTCCGGTAGTCAGCTCCACGAATTCCGGGAACAGTTTTGCCGAACCAAGCTCCCAGACCCCTATCATTTCCCGGCCCACATCCGGATTGTCCACGACATAGCCGTATTTATCGTAGAAGTATTTGCGCCATTGCTGGAGCGCAAGTATCGCCAGGCCGTAAGAGTGATAGTATGCGGAACTCTCCCAGTCATAGATATGCGGCACGGAAAGGAGCCAGAGGGAATCCTCGCTGTAATCAAGATGCTTACGGCTTACCTCTCTGGCTATCGCTGTCACTTTCTCTGCGGTCAGTTCCGATTCTTCGTATACCCTTCTTTCAAACTCGGAGACCGCCATAATTTGATGTAAATTCGTAGGCGCCAGCACTCTGAGCTGTCTTGCTTTTCTCTCAAACAGCTCAAATGGATACGAGTTGCCGTCTTTGTCTTTGGCATACCGGGTTCGCCACTCAATGCTTGAATACATCGTGTCCAAGAATTGACTATGCGTTTCCGCCCAGGCAATAGATGCCGGCGGCCATTCGGTATTGAGACACACCTCGATTTGCTCGCTGCACAGCCGGTCGGCAGCGTGACCGCCTTCGTGGAAAAGCGTATCCGAACCCTGAAAACCAGCGCCGGGTTGGCCATAGACAACATTGCAGGTGAAGTTGGCTGCGCCAGGATCACGCTTTCCTTCATTAAAATTCACCAATGTCGGATAATGGCAGAAACCATTGTTGTACTTGCCCTGCCTGTCCAGTAAATCCAGCTGTAACCGGCCACCTTTGTAAGTAATGCCAAGCGCCGCGAATGACCTGCCCCAACGCATCAATGCTTTATCAAAGTCATAGTAAGGATCTTCTTCAAGAGTGAAACTGCCGGTCATCATAAAGCCGAAGTTCCACGGTTTTCGCAGGCCGGGCTTTGTGCTTTCCAGTTCCCTGATACCGGCAAGGACGTATCTGGTTCTTTCATAGATCTCGTCGAATATACTGAAAACGTCGTCCTTGGACATTCCTTCGCTGATACGCAATTTGTAAGCGTAAAAGTCCTCGAATCCCAGTGCTCTTGCGAACTCATTGCGCATCGCGACCAATTCCACATACTCATTCACAGCGTCCAGGGACAACGTTTCCAGAGCATCGAAACAGGCCTTTCTTACGAACGCATCGGAGTTGGTTCTCATTATCATTCTCATTTTGATCTTGGATGCTTCTACGAATTGGCCGGTTTTGGGGTCTGTGTACCCCTCTTTTCTTGTCGCCAGTTTCTTGGCGACATTGCCTTCAAGAGCCGTTATCCTGTCGCGCAAAGGAGTCAGCTCCGGCGGTGTTTGGTAAAGCTCAAAGAAGTGCTCCCAAATATCGAGTCGCTCACGTTCGCTGTCGGTCAGATCCGTCATCGCCAACGCTTCTCTGGCCAGCCCTAAATTTCCGGCATCGGACCGGAAAAGGTCTCTCGCTTTTTCAGCTTCGTTCTGTGGCTGTTCTAAGCTATGGTCGCCCATTCTGACCTGCCACCACAATCCTTCAAACCTCTTGTGCAAAGCCAGGTATTCGGCATTAAGTCGAGCCAGCAGTTGTCGAGCCGTTTGGTTCATACGCCTTTTATATTATCAAAAAAGCGGTACAAAGTACCGCCACTACGAATTCCAGCCGATCGCCGCGCTTAGAAGTTCGTTTCTGGTATCGCCTTTTTGTTTAGAAATATTCCCTGGACTACATTGTTCCTGCGCCTGCCGAACTAACGCTTCTAACTTTTGTCTACGCGGTGAAACGTTTCTTTCTTTCTTCCAATCTGAACAGTGAGGTTCTTCTATTCTGTACTTTTTGCTCGCCACTTGCCCGACACCCTGTCCAAGCTGGCCCAGAACAAACATCAGAATTATCGGCGAATCTAGGACCCCCTTTAACTGTAATCTGACACCGCCTTTTGCTTCGGCAATATAGTAGCCCGTATCTGAGTCCAAAGACCACTCAAGCCCCATTCCTTCAAGCGCGCCAAGCGCATATTCGTCGGTCATTTGGCCGTTCTCCGTAAGATGAACAGGCCTTCCTCGATGTCGCTTATCATTATCAAACCGCGGTCGTCCACATCAACGCTCCAGTTGCCATGGTATGGTTCTGAATCCGGAAAACTTCTGACCGAAGAATCAAAAAACGCGATCTCTTTCGGATGAACGGGGTTGGAGATATCTATCAGCCGCACGCCATCCTTATACCAAGAACAGTAAGCGATGTGGCCCTTGATGACGACATTGTGTATCAATGAAATGTCGGCTACAAGTTCGCTTCGATAAGCCGAGACAAATCCCGGTTTGGCAGGGTTGCTTATATCATACACAAGCAAGCTGCTCCTCTTGGTTTCCTCGGTCGCGAAAAGCCACTTCTTGTCTTCCGATGCCCAGATGTTATGAACTGAATATCCCTGGTTATACATCGGCGCGTGAACGGAGTGCAATACTACCGGCTTGCCCGGATCAGAAACATCCAATACGCGTATATATCCCTCAAAAATGTCAGCCAGATACACGACATATGCTTTTCTTGCGGGGATATCAGTAACCTCATATTTACCGGCGGCGGTATCGTGCTTGTACTGTTTTTCTGCTGGAAGATCAACTTCGCCAAGAGCATAAGAGTCGTGGGTATATGAGGTTGCTGTATGACCCCAAATAGCGAGGATGTTCCGGGTCAGCCGCCAGATCAAGTATTTGCAGACCGCCGAGATGGTCTTTGTGGTCTTGATGATGCACCGGCACGTCTCCACGCCAATTTGAACCGTTCACAAATGCCAGTCCCCGCACGGTATCAATGAATATCGTATGAGCGCTGTTGAAGTTCTCTACATAAGTATTGACCAGTTCAACTCCATTCTTTCCTAGCTTGAATATCTGTATACCGCCCGGATGGACTTTGAAATCGGGTCCCTCCGTCACCACATAAGCATAGGAATTGCCGTTCTTATGATTATAAGTCCGGCACTCCCGCCAACGAGACGATGCTCCCGGGAAGAACTGGATGTCGCCCTCTTCGATCGAACTGTCCGTGTAATTGACGAAAACCGTGCCGTTTTGCGTTCCCAGAACGGCATAATAGCGGGTATCATCCCGAATCTTGCATACGTGGGAGAACGGTCCGTATTTATCAAGGTCCGGATGGGCATAGACCTCCAAACCGCTGATGCTTCCTTCTACCGACGTGTTCCCGTAGCTTGTGATAAGCAGGAACGTCAAAAAAAACAGTCGCAGCCACAAACTTCATTTTCCCCTACCCTTGTTTTCAAAAAAGCTTTATTAAATAGTAAAAAGAAAAATGACCTAAAAGTCAACCCCGTTAGAAGTCCTTGGTAGAAAAATTTTATAAAAATTTTTCTACGTTGAACTAATGAGGGCATAACAAAAAACGAGACATTAGAAATAAGTTACAATAACTGCACAAGACAGACTTCTAACGGGGTCAACCACACATCTATTGCCACCAAGAGGAGATGTAGGTGGCGGCTTCGCTCATTTTGAGAGGGGTGGAGACATTGCCGGTGCGAATATAAAAATCTTCTCCAACTCCAGTTTTCAAATACACCGGTTTATGACTTGATCCTACATTCGCCAAACAAACCACCTTGCCGTCTATGCTCTCAAAAGTCAGCTTAACAAACCTCCTGAATTCAGCCCCGATCATACTGTTAAAAATATTATTAAAATGGTTTTCAAAACCGTCGGTATCTTGTTTGGCAAGAGTGGTAATGTCATTTTCCAACCCCATAGGTTCACCGCTATCGTCAACGCCTATCAACAAATGACCGCCGTCTGAATTTAAAAAAGCGGCCACTGTTTTCATAACCGCTTTTTCCAGCTCCTTATTCACCATATCCCGCTTGCTGTCCCAGCGAAGGGAGGTTTTGAACTCTAACCTTTCATGCTCGCCGGACTTAATTATTTCTTCAATGTTTTTTTCTTCATTCAATGTCTTGGCAAATACCAGAGTAATTAACCCAAGTTGAGACAAAATGAGCATAAAAAACTCAACCACCTCAAATCTAACGTAGCCGGATACGGCAAGACCCTCATATACATCTCCCCAGTCAGCGGCCAAAGCAAGAACCAAAAAAGTTAAATAAAACAGCGCCTCAACAACAATAAGATTCCTAAAAACAACAAATAATTTATGGCGTTTCAGCGTCCTAAACTTCATAGGACAATTGTAGAATTTTTATCTGAATAACTCAACGGCCCAACCCGTTAAGTTATTTTGATTTTTTAAACATCTATCTATTTGCGGCATACGCAAAAGCGTCAAAGTAATGCCGCCAGAGTTCAGGAGTAGAATTATACTCATTTCCAAAGAAAAAATAATCGGCCACAAATTCGCGCAAACGCCATAATTCTTTAAGGCGGCCGGAAGTATGATTTTTGGGATCATCTATCGTCAGGTCCACCAACTCAAGAGCCCGTTCGGCGGCCAATCGGCTGTTATTTTTATCAATTGACCGCCATCTCACCGCGCGCAAAACCTCGCTGCCGATATTGGCCATCTGCGAAAAAAACGAAAAAGTGTTCCATCTTCCTGAAGCAAGTTCTTTGTGCTGGTAGCTCATTGAATGATAAATTTTTTCACAATTACGGTTATTCTTTCTCTGATAACAGGATCTTCCACTCCCCTCGTACGATTGTTGAACTGCGGCTTTAAGTTGATCATTGAATCAAACTCCAGCCAATTCTCTCCCGTTTCATCAGGATATATATTAATGCCCCAGAGATTTTTATTTGTTGAACCGTTAGAAACCAAAAGTTCAGCCAGATCAACGTGAAGTTCAGCATCAATCGCCATAATTTCTTTTTCAATATCTACGACCCCCTTAACCAAATTACCGAACATCTTCTCGGCTATTTTCTTAAGCTCATCTTTGGTTATAGGTTCATCTAAAATTTTCATTTACTTAATTTTAACAAATAACAAACGGAGATAAAACAATTCTGCTGCCGGGCCAGGGATCGAACCTGGAGTCTTCTGCTTCAAAGGCAGACGTGTTATCCCGCCACAGTCCCGCCACAGCGGGATCCCGATAGGGCGGGACGGGACCCCGCTAAGGCGGGGCAAGTTAGACGATCCCGCAAATAATCTTGTCCATTGCTGCGGGGCCTGGATTCGAACCAGGATTACGCACCTCCAAAGGGTGGTGTCCGACCGTTAGACGACCCCGCAGCAATAAACAAGATCAAATTTAAATTATTTTTTTAAACTCATTGCCACCTTTTAGTTTTTTAAGATAATTTTCTCTCTTTCGTGCTTCTCCTCTAGTTTCAAAAGTTTCTTTTTTAATTAAAATAAGAGGTGTTCTATCCTTGGTTGAATGAACCTTCCCATTATTATGCTGCCTCAATCTTATATTAATATCCCCTGTTTGACCTATATAATATCGATTGTCTTTTAAACTTTTAAGAATATATACGAAATACATATTGAAATCCTATCCCGCCACAGTCCCGCCACAGCGGGATCCCGATAGGGCGGGGACGGGACCCCGCTAAGGCGGGGCAAGTTAGACGATCCCGGAATATTGGCTAATTTTACAACAAATAACGGCATTTTACAACGCCATTATGCTTCTCGATATAAATAAGGTCCTTTATTTCTTTATCGTGAACAGAAGCGCCAATATGGCGACAACCGAAAGGCCAAATCCGTAGGTAAAGGGGTAAGCGGGATTTATATTCCACAGAAAGCCGGCGATAAGACCGGCGGGAATTAGAGCCAAGCCAGTAGACGTTTCAAACGCGCCGAGCGATGTGGCTCGGTTCTCTACAGATGACAGATCGGAAACAAACGCTCTTTGGCTCGCGTCTATGAACGCCTTGAACGCGCCGTAAATGGCAAAAAGACCCAGAAGCGCAAATAAACTGTTTGCGAAAATAAAACCGAGAGAGGCGGCCGTAAAAAGCGAATAGCCGATAGCCAGAACCGGTTTACGGCCTATTTTATCGGACAATCGCCCCGCCGGCGCCGATAGAGAAGCATCAAAGATGTTGAAAAAGATGTATAGCAGTATCGGTAAGCCGATGGCGAGTTTTTCCGGTTCGAACGAGGTTACAAAAAATCTAAGGAATTGATAAGACGCCAAACCGCCAACGTCTTTAAACACTTCGCTGGCCTTAAGAATAAAGAACATAAAATTAAAGTTTGCCAAATGAAAGATAGTGGCAACGATAATAAATTTCCTTAATTGCGGCGATAGGTTTTTAAAAGAAAGTTTCGTGTGCGTTGGCTTACGTTCTGTCAACGAGCTCGGTTCTTTGACAAATATAAGCGGTACGAGAGCGGTCAAAGCAATAACAGCGGCGACAAGGAACACGGACTGAAAGGAAATATTAAGATCTACGAATAAAATGTAAACAAAGATAGAGCCGAGAATGGCGCCCGTACCGTCCATTGCCCGCTGGATACCGAATCCCTTGCCTCGCGCCGATCCCTTTACTGATTCCGAGACGATAGCGTCCCTTGGCGCATCCCGCAGACCCTTGCCGACTCTTTCAACCGGCCTAAGGACAAAGATCTGCTGCCAGGTCTGAGCCAGCGGAAACAAAAATTTAGCCATCGCCGAGAACCCATAACCCAGATAAACAAATTTTTTGTATTTCCTCCTTCGGTCAGCCCAATGGCCGGAAAAAACTTTGAAAACAGCGGCCAGAGCATCTCCTACCCCGCCAACCAGCCCGACCGCCAGCCCAGCTCCGCCCAAAGCGACAATAAAGAACGGCATTAACGGCTGTATCATCTCGCTTGAAAAATCAGCCAAAAGTGATGTTAAGCCAAGTAAAATAATGTTTCTCATTGATAGTTAGTCCACAGTTAGTTCAATAACCGCCAACTCTAATGGCAGTTGCGGTACGGGAGAATGTTTTATCTCATTTCGGGCGTTGGAGAAACTGACTATCATTTTTATCAGACGCTGACCATCTACGCTTTGGCCCAATGCCGATATGTTTCTCGTTTCCTCATCGTTCATACCACTTACAGAAGCAAGAACGGCCGGATTTATTTTCGCCATCAGAATGTGTCTAATGTGCTCCACCAGGTTGCCGGTAAAATTCTCCAAGTCGGTTCCTGAGGTGTATATTTTCTGTATCAGGTCCATAGCGCCGATCCTGTCATTATTCAGAAGATAACCTACGAATTCCGGATAATATCTGTACGAAGCAAGGCCGAGTATTTCCTGGACGCTTTCAGCCGTTATCTCGTCGGCTGATTGGGTGGATGCCTGGACCTTTGAAAGGGCGACCTCTGCGTCTCTCAACGCGCCGTCGGCCGACATAGCTATCGTCTTTAAGGCATCGTCGTCTATTTTGATCCCCTCTTTGCGGGCCATCATTTTGAGTTTCTCTGAAATCTGATTCTGGTTCAGCCGTTTGAAATCAAATCTCTGGACGCGAGACAACACTGTCGGCAGTATTTTGTGCGGCTCGGTTGTGGCTAATATGAATACGACGTGCGCCGGCGGTTCTTCCAGTATTTTCAAAAGAGCATTGAAAGCATCCTTGGTAAGCATATGAACCTCGTCGATTATAAAAACCTTGTACCCGCCGCTGGGAGCGGCGACAAGAGCCGAATCCTTGAGATTCCTTATCTCATCGATCCCTCTGTTGGATGCCGCGTCTATCTCAATGAGATCAAGAAGGTTGCCCTGATTGGCGGCAAGACAATAATGGCAGTCGTTGCAGGGCTCGTTGCTCTTTTTATCGGCGCAATTTAAAGTCTTGGCGAAAACTCTGGCCAATGACGTCTTGCCAGTCCCTCGCGAGCCGGTAAATAAATAAGCGTGGCCCACCCGGCCACTTTCCAATGCCCCCTGAAGGGTCTTGACCACGTGTTCCTGGCCGACGATTTCGGAAAATTTTTGCGGTCGATATTTTCTGTAAAGCATACTATTTTTTGAATACTGCCAACTTAAATCCGACAAAACTAGCCGCCAACGCTACTGCCGAACCGGCGATTCCGCCGATATTTGCCCACTGGTTCAGCGTCAATTCAAAGAGGGGGTTAATTAAGCTAACAACTCCCGATGCGGTACCGACATTCAGCAAACCGGCAATCATGGATACACCTAAAAATTTACTGAACTCCTGTCCGCTGACATTACTATCCGTAGCGCCGAATACCCAGAATTTATTCCAGAAATAACTGTGAGTTGTTCCGATAATAAAAGCCGTGGCAACAAATATAGAGTACCAAAATCCTCTATTTATATCGGACCAGGCGATCAATACATTTAGAATGCCAAAGTATACCGCCGCATTAGTGAAACCGACGACCGAGAATTTGCCGAACTGGTTGAAGAACCCGAACCATTGTCCGAGAAAATATCCGAGGTTTACTCCCAGTATCCAAAGAATCGGAACAAATACCGCCAGCCAAGCATAAGATATACCGGCAAACTCCGGCAATTCAAGGAAAACAAATATCCGCCACGCGATAAAACCGGTTATGAGTCCGGTTATTATAGAAAAATATAAGTCCTTTTTGGTGAATTTATTAAGAGGATTTTCCATATTTCATTCTCGATGACTCCTTTACCTTCTGCGCAAGCTCCGTGTCCGATATCTGAGGAGGGTCTATCTTGATGTTGAATGGTCTTGTCGTCTGGTTATTAATAAGCAATTTAACATAGCAGTTGAAATTATCAATATTCATAAGGTCCTGGGGAGTGAAAACCGGTTCAAATTGGTTCTTCAGCGACTCGGCATCGTCCGCGCCGACCCTGAACACGCCCAACGAGCCGACATTGCCGAACACGGCATCCTTGATCTTATCCACCAGCTGTTTGATGAACTGGTTGGCGATTATCAGGTTGAGGCGGTACTTGCGCGCTTCGGCGAGAATGGTGGCTATACTGTCGGTGGTAAAATTCTGGAACTCGTCTATATACAGATAAAAATCGCTCCTTTGCTCCTCCGGCACGTCAACGCGCGACAAAGCGGCTATCAACAACTTGCCTACTATCAACATACCGAGAAGATTGGCGTTGATGTCGCCTATCCTGCCCTTGGAAAGATTTACCAGCAGTATTTTCTTCTGGTCTATGACCTCCCTGAAATCAAATGAACTTTCTTTCTGAGAAAGTATCGGGCGCAAATATTCGTTGGCGATGAACCCGTTAATTTTTGAAGTGATATACGGGGCCATATTGGCCAGAGCCGCTTCGCCGCCGGCCTTCTCCGCTTCAAGCTCCCAGAAATTTTTGACTATGGGGTTGGTCTCCCGGGACAGTTTGTCCTGCCTGTATTTTTCATCAGTGAGCACCCGGGGTATATTCACCAGCGTCGGTTTCTCGTTCTGGTAGTCATCGAGCAGGAGGAGTACGGCATTCCTGAAGTACTGGTCGAACATCGGCCCCATCGTCTCGGCTAGGAATAACTTCTGGAATATGCTCAGAAGCTCGTTGACAATGAATGTCTTTTGTTCGGGATATCTTGCGTCATACTCGAGCATATTTATGCCCAGCGGCCTGCCTATGTCTGCCGGATCAAAAACAATGACATCCTGCATCCTTTCGGGCGGTATCGTCCCGAGTATCTGCTCTATGGCCGTACCGTGAGGGTCAATGAATGCGGCGCCCTCGCCGTTCAATATGTCCTGATATATCATATTCTCCATCATAGTTGACTTACCGGTGCCGGTCTGGCCGAGAACGTAGAAATGCCTCCTCCTGTCATTTCTGGTCATCCTTATCAAACTGGTCACTCCGCGAAATATGTTTCTTCCAAGGACGACGCCTTCGCGAGGCAGATTGGTCGGCGGTTCAGACGCTTTTGCTTTAAGGAATTTGATCCTCGGCGCAAGAGTGAACGCCAATGGGAAATGATATAAGCTGGTCACCTCTTCCGATGACAGAAGCGTCGAGTGCGATTCGTCGAAAAGCCGGAAAGAGAAGTTGAATAGCAGTTTGTCCAGCGCCCTGGATGTTACGTTGACTACTTTCAAACTATTCATTTCCTGGGCGGTAAATTGAACCAAAGAGCCCTCTATGTCGGCGAGAAGCTGTTTAGCCTTCATCTCGCTGCCGGCTGAAACGACTATCCTTATATTCGTGTCAAAAACAGGTTTGGTGGCCTTGGACTGGATACCCCCTATTACCTCTTCTTCGAAGGGCGTGACAACCCGCGACTGAAGTTCAGATTCGGGTATTTTTATCTTCGGGTTCCTGGCAAATGATAATGCTTTCTCGAAAGACAGGCCTCCCTGCATATTTCTTGCCACTTTCTGGGCAAGAGAGCGGACCTCGTTTTTGTGAGACGGCTTCATTAGTATCTGGATGGCTGCGCCCTCGCCTTCTTTATCCAGCTTGGATAAAGAGGTGGCTATCTCGCTCAAAGGATCGGCTTGCAAATTCTGATATGTCTTGAAGGGCAGCATCGGATTCGTATAGAGCTTCACATATGCGCCGATGGAAACGCCGTCCGGATTGAAAATATTATAGTCCTTTACCTTTTCAACCTCGGCATTCGGGAAAAATCCGTGAACCTGTTTCTCGAATATCTGCTCATATGCCGTCGGAACGGCGATGTAGAAAAATATCTCCTCGCCGACATGATGGACGGCCATTTCAAGGGAGATGTACGGCTCGCCGTATATGAACTTGTTCCAGCCCTTGGAGTGAATGTTCGAGAACGAGGAATAAAGTTGTTCCATCACGGATATCAGATCTTTCTCCGTCCTCTGGGCGCCGTATTCTTCCGGCGCTTCACGAGGAAGAGTTATCAAAAAAAGCGACATATTGAGCGCCCTTGCTATGTGGCCTTTAGTTCTAAGCGAACCGGATAGCACTAAAGCAGCGATAAAGATAATGCCGACAACGATGAGAGAGATAATTAAAAGCCAAATATCAAATGTCATTTGGGTTTTTACTTAACCGGTTCTAACTTCTTCCTTTCCAAAAGCAAAGCATAAAGCTGGTCTACCAAAACATCGTGAAACGCGTCTATCAGCGCCGGGTTGTTGGATCTTGATACTTCCTTTATACCCTCTTCCAAGCTTTTATTGAAAACCACATTGACCAGTTCTTGCACCTTTTCTTTCAGCTCTTGTTCCGTGTAGCTGGGAATCTCATCTTCATCTTGGGGTTTGGCCCCGCCTTGGCGGGGGCGGTATTGAGGAGCCTGCTGTTGAATTCTTTCTCCCACAACGCTGTGGAGAACTTCCTTTTCCGACGGCTCTGAATCTTTTGTTTCAACCTGGTCCAAAGCTGCGCGCTTTTCGGCAAGCTGTTTCTCAAGTTGGGTTATTTCTTGTTCTAAAGATGGTCCTGTTTCGGGCATAGATTAAGTATATCACGAACAAATTTTTAATTCTCCACACTTTTTTGTAATTTAAAAACCGCCGCCGGGGACGGGAACCAAGATTTCTGGTTCCGTCCCTCGGGGCGGTCGCGCGCGCAGGCCGTCCGGACTTGCCGCGACGGGCGCGGGCGCTAGCTGCGCTCGGGTCCGCAGGGCGGAATGTTGACCGCTCTCTCGATCGGCCGGCGCGGATTGATGAGAAGAACCTCACCTGACCACGCGGTGCCGAAGCTGTGGCCCTCGCGGTTCTTGGCCGGTACGGCTTCGATGATCAGCCGGACGTAGCCCTTGGGCAGCGTTCGGTCGTTCGTGACGACCCGCATTGTCCGCCGTCCCATGTTGTCGTGGCGGTCAACGAACTGCGCCCGCCGCGACCTGTCGGCTCCACCGAAGTGGAAGTCGTAGGACCGCGAACCATCCGGCTGGTAGCACGAGTGGAAGTCGTGGTACGCGACGGTCTCGTTGACGGCGATGTCCGTCACGCTTGTCGGAGGCGGTACCGGCTTGTCGAAGAAGCCGATAACGAATGCCGTCGCCAGAGCGATGATGGCACCAGCCACGAGGGTAACGATCGCGTAAAATGGTCTGCTCATCTCTGCCTTCCTTTCGGCGCCTTCTTGGCGCCTTTGTGAATTGTGGGGTACTGTCTCAACTGTGTACTTTAACTATACCATATTTGGTATGCTTTTGTCAAATGTAAAAACCGGCCTTTTGAGCCGGTTTTTACTTCAATTTCTCTGCCCAGACATCAACTAGGGTGTTTGCGGCTTTCTTCTGTTCTTCCGCCAGTTTATCCCAGCCAGCATTCTTGTCTTTGAGGAATACCTTTATTTCAAAGGCCACATTCTCCAACTCTTCCTGCTCCATTTCCAAAGCATCCTTCAATTGGAATAGGAGATTTTCCGGGATCTTCTCCATATTATTCAAAAGCAATTGCTTCAACTCATCATCCATCGGAGAATCGGCAAGCAATTCCCCTATTCGGTCTGCCAATTGTTGTTGTGCCTCGTTCATATTTATAAAGATTAATATCCGAGAAAGGCCATAACTTCTGTGGGTATCTTCAGCGGCAGGCCCTGCGGCAGCGCTCTTGAGCTGCGAAGCCCTTCGGTTAAACTGTTTGTCCACTCCGACTCAAACATCCCATTCGTCTCAAGAACTTTTTGAGCTAAAGATTTAAGCTCTGCGGGATCTAAATTAAGATGTTTGGGGCCGTTCTGGGCCATTTGATCCAACGTATGCCAGACGTTTTCATTCATACCTTGCATAACAAAGTCTTTGGCGGCTTCGGCTCCTTCAGCGGCTTTGGCCATTTTTGCGGCTGCCCACCAGTCGGCCGCTTTCACGGTCAGGAATTTAACGCCGGCAAACCCAAGAGCCGCTTCGGCCGTTCCCCATATGTAGCGCCTCCACCAGTTCTCATCCAGGTTGCGGCGCATCACTTCGGCCAAGTCCACCGTGTATTGTTTCAGAAACCCGTCTCTTGATTTGTTCAGCTGTGCGCGAAGGTCTTCCTGAAACGCTTTTTTGTTCTCTTCGGTCAAAACATCCTGGCCGGCTTCGCCTCGGTATTTTTGAAGTTTATCTAAGAGCTCACTGCTGGCTGTGGTAATAATATATTCTATTTCCTCATCATTCTCTTTTCTCTTTTCTTCTGAGATCTCGCTCGCGACAGGGTAGAATTCGGGGGCAGATATATCAAGCCCTTTTGAATTTAACTCGTCAACTATCTCCCACGCCTCTTTCTCCGCCGCTTCCGGAGTCATATCTCTTTCTTCCTGGATAAGAGTTGCGAGGGCTTTTGCCTCGTTGGCTACCTCTCTTGTCTTGCTTCTGAATCTTTCCGCTTGGTGGAATTCCCAAATACCGAAATTCCAGACGCCTTTTGCACGCTCCTTGAACCAGCCCCATTTGGTTGGTTTCTTCGGCTCTGCTTCCGCAGAAACTTCCTCTGGCTTTGCAAAAGCACTTTTAACTCTTTGTACAAATCCTTTCGGCGGAGTTTGGTCGGGACTAGCTTCCGCGTCTTCGCGTTCTTCCAGCTCTTGTTTCTTGGCCTCCCAATACGCAAGTTCAAGCAACCTGCCCGTCCTCTGGGAATATTCGATCATATTATTAACCTCGTCTGCGGTAATGTCTCTTTCCGATTTCTCAAATACGGTTTGCTTCAAGCTTTCCGGCCTTTCCTCCTCTTCTTCTCCAGCGAGAGAAGACAGTTCCACTTCGACTTTCGTTAAACTGGTAAGCCCGCCTATTTTTTCTTTATCTTCGTCGGATAGCCCTTCGAGCGAGTCCAAAAACAATTTCCTTCTTTTGTTGTACTCCTTGCTAACTTTGCCGTATTTAGCGACTTCGGGGTCTTGTTTAAATTCTTCGTCACTCATTTCGTCTATCCTCTCGTTCACCTCTCTCCTCAACGAGTCCATCGCGTGGTGAGACGACAAAACATCTCTCTTCGTTCTAAGAGCTTCTGCATATACCTCCTCCCGGCTTTTCTCCGGACTAACGGGCCGTTCTGTTGGAGATATTCGTTCTGCCATAAATTAATTTTACTTCGGCCAAAAACCTTTTGCAATACCCGGAGAAACGCCCGATGTGGAAAACAAAATACGTAATTCTGGTACAATGATTAAGTAATGTTCAAGAAAAGAAATATCCCTTGGGTTTTGATATTGATAATAGCCATCGCCGTCTTCGCGAGATTATACGGCTTGGATTTAGAGCCGCTTTCGCCGGAGCAAAAGGCCTCGGTGATACTTTCCATTTCGGCGGGAGTGCTGTCGGTTGTCGGACTCTACCTTTTGGTCAAAGAGTTGTTTGACGAGAAACTTGCCGCGCTTTCCTCCTTTCTTCTCGCCGTATCTTTCTGGCACGTACTCGTATCCAAACTCGGCACCAAAGACGTTTTCACGTCTTTTGCTCTCATATTCGCTTTCTACTTTATATGGCACGGGCTAAGGCGTGGCCACATCTTCAATTTCTTCTTGGCCGGTCTTTTCGGCGGGGCGGGATTCTATGCCGGCAAGGGATATCTCGTCGCGCCAGTAGTTGTCTTGATGGTATTCTGGAACTACTGGGATTACGTCAGGAAGGATTTTCCCCTTTCTAAATACACGCAGACGAAAACAACCGTCCTTGGAGGGTTTTCGCTGTTGGCCATAACGGTCATAATCGTGATCCTGCCCGTCGTATTCTTTATCTGGCAAAACCCCAGTTTCATACTTTCCACCGATAACTCGATATTCTCAAGCAACGACCCGCTCGCTCAATTTTACAGTAACATCAGGTGGGTCGCGGACAAACTTATTTTCGTAGAATTCGGCGGCGCAAATCTGGTCTCATGGCCCATCACCGTGTTCTTTGCCATAGGCCTGATAAAAGAACTCATCCACTGGATGAAAAGAAAGCACGGCCATCTCTCGGTAGTCCATACGTTTATTTTCTCCTGGCTGTTTATAATGCCAGTGCCGGTATTATTATCCGCCGGCGAGCCGTCGGTTCTGGGCCTAAGCATAATACTGCCGCCTATAATAATATTGTCGGCAAAAGGCCTCTGGTGGGTTATAGAAAAATTGAACAAATGGGAGCATCTTGTATATCCGCGTCCGCACAAACATTGGTCGGATCTTGATGCCGGACCGTTCCTGGCAATGCTTGCCTTGCTTCTCTCAATAGCGATCTTAGAAATTTCAAGATGAAGACCTTTTGCATAATAATTTTCGTCACGAAGATTTCAAATTTTGAGATAGAAGTTATTGAAATTTTTAAGGAATAGTTGATACTATTTCGAGAAAATTTCAATAATCTTATAGCCAAAATTTGAAATTTGCAGTAGAAAAATTATTATGCAAAAGGTCTTTAGTATGACTTATAAAAATTTATCGGCATTGATCGTTCTCGTTGCGATCGTTCTAGCCATTACGAGCTTGTGGGATGATTCTTTCATCGTTGATGAGATACCTCACGTCGGAGCAGGATATTCCTATGTCACAAAAGGTGATTTTCGCCTCAATCCCGAGCATCCGCCACTGGCCAAAGACGTGGCTGGATTGGCGCTATCTTTATTGCCGATAAATCAGTCGGCTTTTTCCACCCGATATTGGACCACCGACATAAACGGACAATGGAATTTCGGAAGGGCGCTTATTTACGATCCGGCAAATAATGTCGACCTTATCACCAGAACGGCCAAGGCGACGATGCTCATATTTTTCATATTATCGGCAGTACTGATATACCGATGGGCCGATGAGCGATACGGCAATAAAGCGGCTTTCCTTGCAACTTTGTTGTTCTCCTTCTCGCCCACAGTTCTGGCTCATTCGCGTTTTGTCACCACCGATATGCCGGCGCTGTTCGGCGTACTGCTGGGAACATATTTTTTCATTAAATTTTTAGAAAAACCCGACCGGGGAAGGTTTTGGTTTGCGGCAATGGCATTCGGCGTTGCCCAGCTGACCAAGTTCTCAGTCGTACTACTTGCCCCCTTGTTCGTTTTGATGGTTATTGCCTGGTGTCTGGCTAACTCATTCTCTTTTAAAAGATCTGCTGTTCTGTTCATTCGCTCGCTGGTATTGATGGCTGTGGGAATAATTATCGTCGTCTGGCCGGTTTATGCCCTCCACACAATGAACTACCCTCCGGAAAGACAAAAGCAGGACATAGCTTCGAACCTGGCAACATACGGCAATCGGTTGTTTGCCGACCCCGTCGTTTGGGCATCGGACAAACCCGTTATAAGGCCGCTCGCCTACTACGCAGCCGGAATACTGATGGTGAACCAGAGGAGCGAAGGCGGCAATACCACATTCTTCCTCGGCGAAGTGAGGAATTATGCCTGGAAGCATTATTTCCCCGTCGTGTACGCAATAAAAGAACCCCTGGCGTTCTGGGGATTGGTGATAACCGTACTTTTGGCCTTAAGTGTAAAGGTCAAAAAATTCGGCTTGACCCTCAAAAAAATAAAGAGCTGGGTTCGCGAATATTTCGTCGAATTCTCAATGTTGTTGTGGCTCGCGATGTATTGGTACTTGAGCATCAATGCTAATTTAAATATCGGGGTAAGGCACTTACTCCCAACTTATGGATTTGTATTTATATTGCTGGCGGGACAAATTAGTCAAATTTTGACAAAATTAAAAACTAAAATTGAAAAAGTTAAAACGACAACTAAAAAGTTTAAACCGGTTTTTAGTTTTTCCTTGTCGTTTTTCATTTTTACTTTTTACTTTTTACTTGGTTGGTACGTTTATGAGAACGTCTCCGTTTACCCGTACTATCTGACCTATTTCAACCAAGTTGCCGGCGGGCCGTCCGGCGGCCACCGATACGCCGTTGATTCCAACTTGGATTGGGGACAGGACTTGAAACGGCTAACTATGTGGGTCGAGGATAACGACATCGACAAGATCCACCTTGATTATTTCGGCTGGGCTGATCAGAAATATTATCTGAAAGATAAGCTCGTTTGGATAAATGCGGGAACGTACAAGGACAAGCGCGACTTCTTGGCGGAGAATCCCGATGGCGGCTATCTGGCCGTATCGGCTTCATTCTATATGGGTTCTCGCGAGGATCCGGTTAATAACTACATCTGGCTGGACGCATATCGCCCAATAGCAACAATCGGGAATTCTATATTTGTGTGGGAAATAAGACCATAGGCAACCCTGCCCCGTAGCTCGCCGTAGGCGATGGTTCGGGGTCTATCTGGATTTGGGAGATTAGACCATAACCGCTCCCTGCTATAGCCGCTCACCCTCCCTGTTTTTCAACACGCATTCCTCACCTTCTAAGAATTGCTCAAGGTAGCGCAGGTCGTTATCTGCCAAAATCACAGGTAACCCTCACTTGCCTCCTCACTTTGTTCGGCGTTCGACCTATGATTTTGGATAAGATCTGCGCCACTTTCGCAATTCTTCTCGGCTCGTCAAGTGTTTCAAAACAGGAAAGGACTCGCGGCTTGGTAGCTATGCTTTGCTGATGAAGTTGAGAAAGAATCAAACCTCTGTCCTCACGAGCGACCTCCCTTTCCGTTCGCAATCACTCTGACGAATAGACAGCAGTAAATGGCGAGGCGACGAATATTTTTCTGGGAAACCGAGCCGGAGATGTCAGGAACGGACCCTACGGGAAGCCGCATGGCCTGACAGAGGTGACTCCGGGCGGTCAGAAATAATTTTAGGAGCGAGCCATATTACTTGCTCTATGAGGAGGTCGTGATGAGAAGCGGGAAGGGGGAAGCGAGGGATGGGAGCAGTGAAAATTAAATAGCTCAGCGGGTTGCGCTGAGCTTGATGGGGTCGGCAGGACGTCGTGGTACAAGCCACCCGCCTGTGATGCGCGGGCTTGGCCTACGGCCTGGCTTAGTGACGCTACGGGGATCTCACCCGCATTCTTTTTGCGACGATCGGGACGAACCACGACCGTCCTGCCGATGGGGTGCGGGAGCGAGCCGATGTCCACTTAGCGCCGGGTTACTCCCGGACGACTTACTTGCGAACATCGGACTCCTCCCGCATCTTGGTTGCCGAAACCGCCAGGCGGTCTGGGATTTTTAGGCCCCAGCGTCTTAATAGACGCGACGCGGGATTGCTCCCGGTTTTTCCGCTTCGCGCGGTTTCGGCAATACGTCGGTCACGCCATTCGGTCCCCGTTCGAGCGAGGGGGTTACTGTGTCGAAGCCCCTGGACCTATTGACCACAAACACAGGCGTATGGTTGGCGTGACCTTCTCGGTGACCGCAGCATAGATTCTCGGGTCGATACCCATCTCCAGTCGCCTTCGGCGACCCTCGGCTCACGGGCGCGAGTCCACGCTGCAGTCATTTTTTGGGCCCTTTTATTTTCTTTTTCTCTCCCCCGAAGGGGTGGCTATTTGCCTTTTTTGAGTACATGGGCCCGAAATAAACCAACAATGCTTAACGGACATTTCTTCTGTCTCGAGAACTAAAGACTTATTGAGGTCTTAGAGAGAAATTCCTACTATCTTTACGGCCGTAAATATCTTACTTGAATGCCTAGATACCACGCACTTGTTGGCTTATTTCGAGCCCCCTTTCGGAAGCCCAAGTTTATATAAAAGGTACTTAAGAATTGTATTATACGCTTATGCTTATAATTGTCAACCCTTTTCAATAAATTCCGTACCGGTTGAAATTCATTGAAAAAAGTGGGATGTGCCCCGCGCCGTCGTTGTAGACGCTCTTCGGGGCTTTGGTTTAGGCCATCATCCCTTGGCCTTTGCTGGATCTGTTTCAGTTTACTTAGCCGGGCATCGGAAGCCTCGTCCTTTCTGCCGGTCGGCACTCGTGGGTTGGTTGGACCGCGGGAGGCGGCGGCGTCTTCGTCGCGCGCCGGCGCCATCCCGCGGCGTGGTCGCCAGTAAGTCCGCCATAATCAGAGAGGCGGGCCTCTGACGAAACGAGTCGCGTACTCCGACGACAGAGCCACTAGAAGCGGGCGCTCCTCGCGAAGAACGCGAATGACTGTCCACACAGCGGCCTGGCCGGCGCCTCATCGATCGGAACGAACCGCCGCAGCCGGTCGTGAGCGGAAATGCGCTCTTCTTCCTCGGCCACGTCAGGCGTGAATTCCGATGATGCCATCGTGCCGTCGCTGCGGCTTTCCTCGACGAACGTACCGCCGAAATGAGCCGCCAGGGCGTTTGCCCCCGAACCCTTGATATGGCTGAGCTCGTCGTCCGTCCGCACCTTGCCCGACCTGTTTCTCAAACTCTTGGCCATCAAACACCTCCAATTGTTAACCCTTTAATTATAGCACATATATATTATTTTGCAAGCCCCTGTGCTGGAAGGGTACATCGGTAACACTTTGAGGTATTGGTTAGTAAATTGAATCGGTGTCAGGTATTGAAGGGTCTGGTGGGGCCGGTGGAAGTTGTATTCAACCAGCCATTCGGTAAGCTCTTTGTTAAATATACCACAGTCGCTGGTCAGATGGCCAAGAGCGATGAATTCATCCTGTAAGGTGCGGTTGAACCTCTCATCAAAAGGGTTGTCTTTGGGGGTCTTTACTCTTGAATAGTATCGCCCAAATCCAAGCTGTTCAACCGCTCTCTCGAAGTACTTGGCAAACTCACTTCCATTGTCGGTCTGGATATTCTCGATCTTGCCGTCCAAGAGGTAATGGATGCGTTTCAGGAAGTCGGCGGCATAGGCCGAGCCGTGACCGGGATACATTCTGGCAAAGGCGATCTTGCCGTAGATATCGATGCCGGTCAGAATGTATCTCCTGAATCCGTAGACATTGATGCAGATGGTATCCAAGGCGATCAGAAAGCCCGAGCGGGGTTCTTTCTTGAGCTCGGTAATGCGTTTCTTGAGGCCGGATCTCTTTCTTTTGGCCTGGGTCTGCTGATTCTTCTTGGGATGGTAATACAGGTGATGTTTCTCAATGACCCGCTGGACCTTCCAGGAAGATATGGGCTCTTGGTATGTCGTTTGATAGATGGTCATCAGCTTCATCTTGCCGTAGCGGATATATCGAGTTCTCAAAGCAAGGACCCTTCTTTCTTCTTCCCGGGTTACTTCCCAACGTCTGGTTTGTTTGGGCCTCCTGGGACGATCCTCTAAGGAGGCGAGGTTGTTAGGGTTGTATCGCTTCCGCCATTTATGGAATGTTTTGGGGGCGATGCCGAAGTATCTTGATGTCTGGGCCACAGTATGGCCTTTGTCATAGTAGTCCATCCACTTAAGGCGCTGTGCGGCCGACTTAGATATGTTGGGGAGGCGTTCGACCCTGGGTAGAATATATTGTATGCTCATACCATCAATATATCTTTCGATGCCCAGTTTTTGAAATGTTAAAAGGTCATTTTTACTTATCTTTTCCATAAAAAAGAGACACATCAGAAGTGTTACCGATGTATCTCATCTTGTGCAGAGCAGTAAAAGAGGCCCTTATGCCTCTTTTACTGCTGCTTCCTTTATCTTCGTGAGTATCTCTTTTTCCACTTTAGGATTCTCTTTCAAGAACAGTCGCGAGCCGTCAATGCCCTGTCCGAGCTTCTGCTCGCCATAGTTATACCAACTTCCCGCCTTAGCCACTATGCCGTATTTAACTCCGGCATTAACAATATCGGAATATTTTGATATGCCTTCATTATAGAGAATATCAAACTCGCAAGTTCTGAATGGCGGCGCAACTTTGTTTTTAACCACTTTTACCTTCACCCTATTTCCAACTATCTTCTCCGCCACCTGTATTTGAGCCGCCCTTCTTACTTCAATACGAACCGAAGAATAAAATTTCAAAGCCATACCGCCGGTAGTGGTTTCCGGATTGCCAAACATAACGCCTATCTTCATTCTTAACTGGTTTATAAAAATTACGGTGGTATTGGACTTGGCCACAATAGCAGTAAGTTTCCTTAACGCGTGCGACATCAAGCGCGCCTGCAAACCCATATGCTGTTGGTCCATTTCTCCCTCTATTTCGGCCCTTGGCGTTAGTGCGGCAACCGAATCAACGACAATGACGTCTATCCCTCCTGACTTAACCAGAGCTTCGACGATATCGAGAGCTTGTTCTCCCGTATCGGGCTGAGAAATTAAAAGTTGGTCTATTTTGACTCCTATCTTTTTTGCATATTCCGGATCAAGCGCATGCTCTGCGTCCACAAAAGCGGCAGCACCGCCAAGCTTTTGAGCTTCAGATACTATATGCAAACACAAAGTTGTCTTACCGGAACTTTCCGGCCCGTAGATCTCTACTATCCTTCCCCTCGGTATGCCGCCTATTCCCAATGCTAAATCCAAAGATATGGAGCCGGTCGATATGGCATCGACATCTACTTTCTTGGCTTCGCCGAGCTTCATTATGGAGCCCTCCCCGTATTTCTCCTGAAGCTCTCTAACGGCCAGATCGACTTGCTTTGATTTATTATCGTCTTGTTTCTTTGCCATTTATTTTTATAACGCCCCTCCAGACGTTTGATTAACAAAAGCTAGACCTCTTCTCTTTCTGCTTCCGGCGTGTCAGCCGAAATCACTGTCGCCTCAGTAACTGGAACACTTTCCGGCCTTGTCGCATAGACCTCTCTTGGTTTGGCTCCTTCACCGGGGCCTATGATGCCTTTCTCTTCGAGTATGTCTAGTAATCGCGCAGCGCGGGCATAGCCGACCTTCAGACGCCGTTGAAGCAAGGAGGCCGATGCTTTGCCGGCTAACACAACAACTTCTTTAGCGTCACCGTACAATTCATCTCCGGCATCTTCGTCTCCGCCGAATCCGTGGCCGCCGATATTGGCCTGGGTGTTGAAGTCGACCTTAAGATCGTCTCCTTCGACATCAACGTCAATGGCCTCAGCTTGTGTCTTAAGGAATTTGACCACGTCCTTGACCTCTCTTTCGGTAACCAATGCACCCTGTAGCCGTCTCGGTTTCGCTACGTCGCCGGCCATAAAAAGCATATCGCCCCGTCCCAGCAATTTCTCCGCTCCGCCCATATCTAAGATAGTCCTTGAATCCACCTGGCTTGCCACCTGGAAAGCAACGCGGGAAGTTATGTTGGCCTTTATAAGGCCGGTTATAACCTCTACCGAGGGTCTCTGTGTTGACACTATCAAGTGAATGCCGACGGCCCTGGACATTTGAGCCAAGCGGACTATCGCCGCTTCCACATCTCTCCCGTATGAAGCCATCAGATCGGCAAGTTCATCTATTACAATCACCATGATCGGCATAATAGGTTCTTTCTTTTCAGACATTTTACCGTTATAAGAGAAGATGTCCCTACAGCTTGATTTGGAAAGCTGATCATAACGCCTATCCATTTCGTTAACTGCCCACTTCAAAGCGCCCAGCACTTTTTTATTATCAGTTATAACCGGCGTTATCAAATGGGGTATGTCGTTATATAAAGTCAGCTCAACGCGCTTGGGGTCAACAAGTATCATTTTCAAAACATCAGGCGAGTGTTTGTATAACAGAGATAACAGGATTGAGTTAATGTTGACCGACTTACCGGTTCCGGTAGCGCCGGCTATCAGAAGGTGCGGCATTTTCTCAAGACCGGCATAAATCGGACTGCCTGAAACATCCTTGCCCAACGCAAGAGGCAAAAAATATTTCGACTTCTTGAATTCTTCATCTTCAAACATTCCTTTCAAGCCGACAATGGAAACTTTCCTGTTAGGCACTTCTATGCCGACAAGTGATTTGCCCGGAATAGGCGCTTCTATCCTTATCGGATGGGCAGCCAGAGCAAGAGATAGATCTGGATTTAGGGCGCCAATGCGGGATAATTTGACTCCCACCGCCGGCCGCAGGGTATATTGGGTCACCGTCGGACCGACTGAAACCTCGCCCATTTCAACATCTATGCCGAAATTGGCCAAGGTTCTCTTGATAATATTGGCGCTGGCGTTAATGTCGCCCGTAATGGCCTGTTCCTGGTCGTCATTGAGCAGATCCAGCGGAGGAGTCGTCCATTTTCCTCGCCTCAAATTCTTTATAATAAAATTGTTGTCGTTGTTTTCGGCTTTTACCGGCTTAGCTATCGGCGCAGTTTTTGACATTGCCGGCTTATCGCTTTTTTCGTCCACTATCTCATTGCCTCTTTTAATAACGACCTTGTCTGTCAGTTTTTCTTCTTCATTTTCGCTCTTCTTTATCAAAGTATATATGGGGACATTTAGAGCGACCAAAAGGGCTACAACCATAAGAACAAGCAAAATAAGCAGAGAAGCCCAGAACCCGAGCGAATAAAACAGTGGGAATCCCAGAATTATTCCAAAATATCCGCCTTGCGTAAGACGTATACTGAAATCGCCGCCGCCGAACACATAAAACAGCGCGAGGAAGGAAAAGACAAACAAAATAGTTCCGAAAACGGCGCTGTGATATATCTGCCTTGAGATGGATTTGATGAAAGAAGCGCCAAGAATGACGAATGCGATGGGGATAATAAAGAAACCCCAGCCGAACAGCGACTTTGCGGCAACAGAGAAAAGATCTCCGGCGGCGCCAGCTTTGCCGGCAAAGCTCAAAATGCTCAATATCGCCAAACTGAAACTCAGAATGCCCCAGATGCTGTTCTTGGTCTCTTGAGATATATCAAACCGCGATACGGCAGATGCCGTTCTTTCTTTTCTAACTTTCACCTTTTTGTCGGTCTTTTTATGCCGAGCCATAGAAATTAGTATACAGTATTTAGTATATAGTATTTGTTACCTAAATCAAGAAAACAAAAACCCCGCCTTTCTCTAAAAAGCGGGGCAGGGAGGCATACTGCCTCAAATTACTCAAATTACGACAGATTGTTTAAGGCCCACCTCGACATATCTTCTTTCCGCTTCCTTACCGCTCTCAACTTGGCAAGCCGCCGTACTTTGCTAGCAAGAACTCTCTGCTCTTTCTTAAAAGATGCGATGCGAGATTCAAGCATTTCGTTGAACAATTTTCTCTGTTGACTTCTAATCTGTTGACTTCTCAAATGCTCATCTCCTGCTCCTGCTATCTTAAGTTGTCGCTTCGGAATATTATCGCCAAGCTTGAATTCGTACACCCGTGTCGTGCCGTTTAGGTAAAAAAGGTAAGACAGGCCCAATTGATCAGGATAAAAAGTGAGTCCACACGCCCGACAGCGAATGTGGTTAGAGCTTAAGATGGTATCATATACAGAAAGTGATTGGCAAAAACCGCAATATCCGTAATCCGTCACACAGTATTCGGACAATTTGCTATTTGGGTCATACAACGCCCTTTTTACTCTTTCAAAGTCCTCTACGGTTTCGAGTTGGAGCATTGTTCCTCCTTTCTCCTTCTCCTTACCGCACTCGACTTTGGCACTTAGACCAAAGTCATAATGATATTAACATATTTAAATCAAGAAAACAAAAATCGGCCTTTCGGGCCGATTTTTGAAACTACTCCAGCTCTGCTCCTAATCCCGTCCCGGCCGGTATCAGGCGGCCGATAATGACATTCTCCTTAAGGCCTCTGAGTACGTCCTCTTTGCCGACAGTAGCACTATCTATTAATACTCTCGCCGTTTCTTGGAACGACGCGGCTGAAAGGAAGCTGTCCGTGGTCAGCGAGACCTTAGTCATACCCAATAGCAGCTGCTCTGCCGTTGCTTCATTCTTCTTATTCTGCTTCGCCTTCTCATTCTCCTGCCAGAGACGCCTCTTTTCAATTATGTCGCCGGACAAGAGATCGGTATCGCCCGGGTCAAGCACCTTAACCCTTGAGAACATCATTCTTACTATCAGCTCCACGTGTTTGTCGTTTATGCTGTCGCCCGTCGGGAAGTAAATGGCCTGAACCTCCCTTATGATATATCTTGCGACAACATCAATATCATCGGTCGTCGCGAACAACTCTTTCAAATCAATGTGTCCCTCGCTTAATTGCTGGCCAACAGTAACCAGGTCGCCTTTAGACACGGATACGGCCAGATTTGGCGCGATGGCATATTCCCTTTTTTCATCGGTGTCTTTCACTTCTACGGTTATAACTTTTTGCTTACCAGTATCCTCTACAGACAAGACCTTCCCATCCACATCGGCCACAAAGGCCTTGAATTGCGGCGACCTTGCCTCAAATATCTCCATAACCCTCGGAAGACCCATAGTGATGTCCGCCCCGCCGGCAATACCTCCGGTGTGGAACGTTCTCATTGTAAGCTGGGTTCCCGGCTCACCGATCGCTTGAGCGGTGACAATACCGACGGCTTCCCCGACTTTCACAAGTTCGCCCTTTGACAGATCGTGGCCATAGCAAAGACGGCAAACCCCGTCGAATGCTTTACATTTAACAAGGGATCTAATACGGACCTGCTCTATGCCGGCTTCGTCTATTTTGACAGCGGCCTCTTTATCAACCATCTTTCCCTTTTTAACGATAACTTCTCCGTTCTTGTCCGTAAGGTCCTCCATTACCACCCGGCCCTTGAGGCGGCGGCCCAAGCTTTCCCCGCTTATCTTGCTGTCTTCGGCATAAACTACGTATCCCTCTTTATCTTTACAATCGTCTTCCAGAACAACTACGCTTTGCGCCACATCAACCAATTTACGGGTAAGGTAACCGGCTTCGGCTGTTTTAAGCGCCGTGTCCACAAGGCCTTTTCTGGCACCGTGGGTCGATATGAAGTACTCCAGCGACGTCATTCCTTCTTTCAGGGAATTCCTGATGGGCAACTCTATCAGCTCTCCCGAAGGGTTGACCACAATGCCTCTCATACCCATCATCTGGTCAAGGGTCGACCAGTTTCCTCGGGCCTTGGAATCAACCATCATAAAGGCCGGGTCCTGGCTGCCAAGCTGCTGCTTAACCAATGATGAAAGATTGGACTTTGTCACATTCCAAACTTCTATGGCTTTGGATTTTCTCTCGTGTTCAGTAAGCAGACCCTCTTCATATAAGCGTGTATTCTCTTCTATTTTCTTGTCTGCCTCTTCTACTATGCCCCTCTTTTCGGGAGGAATTTTAAGGTCGTTCATACCCCATGAAATGCCTGATATGGTTGCATATCGGAATCCCATATTCTTAACTTGGTCTAAAAACTTAACGGTAACTTCCTCGCCAAATTCATCCCAGATATCCGCTTCGATCGTTTTGAGCTCAGAGTTGGTCAGTTTTTTATTAATAAACGGATATCCTTCGGGCAATACTTTGTTGAACAATATCCGGCCCGCGGTTGTCTCTATTATTTTCGGGTTATCGCTACCTTCTTTATAGTCAGGATTGGAAACCTTTATCTTCGCCCTAAGACCGACAAAATCATTCTCGTGAGCCAAAAGCGCTTCATATCTGGAAGCAAAGACCTTGCCTTCGCCTTTAGCGCCGTCCAGAACGCTGGTTAAATAGTAAATTCCGAGAGTTATATCCTTGCTGGGCATTGCAACCGGCTCGCCTGTCGCCGGCTTCAGTATGCCGTGACTGGAAAGCATAAGATCCCTGGCTTCCTTTTGGGCTTCATCGGTCAGCGGCAAATGAACGGCCATTTGGTCGCCGTCAAAGTCGGCATTGAAAGCGCGGGTCGGAAGGGCGGGAATTTTAATGGCTTTACCTTCTATAAGAGTCGGCTTGAAGGCCTGGACGGAAAGACGATGCAAGGTCGGCGCCCGGTTGAGCAATACAAGCTTGCCGGCCATTGTCTCTTCCAGGGCCGCCCACACATCGGGGGTCTCCTGTTCTATCAAACGGCTGGCGGATTTGATGTTGTGAGCCAGTTCTTTCCTTATCAAAATGCCGATGACAAATGGCTTGAACAATTCCAAAGCCATTCTCTTGGGAAGACCGCACTCGGCAATACCAAGTTCCGGACCGATAACGATCACCGAACGGCCGGAGTAGTCAACGCGTTTCCCAAGCAAGTTCTGCCTGAATCTTCCCTGTTTGCCCTTCAGCATATCGGCAAGGGAGCGAAGCGCCCTTTTCTGTCCCGTTGAAGCGGCGGTGGTAACCTGGCCTCTCCTCATAGAGTTGTCTATAAGGGCGTCAACCGACTCCTGAAGCATTCTTTTCTCGTTCTTTGTGATGACTTCCGGGGCTTTAAGTTCCAGCAAATGCTTCAAGCGGTTGTTCCTGTTTATCACTCGCCTGTATAGATCGTTGAGGTCTGATGTCGCATAGCGGCCGCCATCCAGGGGTACCATCGGCCTCAAAGCGGGGGGTATGACCGGCAACGTGGTCAATATCATCCACTCGGGTCTTATCCCTGCTTTCTTCATCCCTTTTATGAACCTTAATCGTCTTGACAACTTCTTCTGTTCGAGCGGGTTTGATTCGCTTTTGGCCTCGCTCTCTATTTCAGCGAGCAAGTCGTCGAAATTGATCTCCTCCAGCAAGCGCTTGAGCGCCTCCGCGCCTATGCCTGCCTCGAAGACCTCTCCGTATTTCAGAGACAGGTCCCGGAAATCAAGCTCCGACACTACCTGGTATTTTTTCAAATTTCGTAAGTTATTCTTCTCCCTGTCTTTCAGGTCTTTGAGGGACTCTTCTTCCGTCGCATTTTTAGCGTTCTTTATCTTTGACTTGAACTCGCCCTCAATCCTTTTCATCGCTTCCGCCTTCAGGTCTTCATTCACTTTCATTATTATATAGCTTGCGAAGTAGACGACTTTTTCAAGTTCCTGCAAACCGGCGCCCAGAATGGTGGCTATCTTGGAAGGAACGCCTCTTAGGAACCAAATATGAGCGACCGGAGCGGCCAATTTGATGTGGCCCATTCTTTCTCTTCTGACTATGGACCTGGTGACCTCAACGCCACACCTGTCGCAGATGATGCCCTTGTACCTTATCCTTTTATATTTTCCGCAATAGCATTCCCAGTCTTTGACCGGCCCGAAAATGGCCTCTGAAAAAAGACCTTCTCTTTCCGGTTTTTGGGTTCGGTAGTTGATGGTCTCGGGCTTCGTGACCTCTCCGTACGACCAGGACAAAATATCTTCCGGCGACGCTATCTTTAGTTTTATTAATGATAGATCCATAAGTTATATTTAAACGTTTAAATATTTAAATATTGCGAGAAATGAAATTTTTAATTTCATTTCTCGATTAGTTCCACGTTCAATCCCAACCCTTTGATCTCCGACAGCAAAACCTTGAATGACTCCGGCAGGTGCGGGGCCTTTATCTCTTCTCCGTTAACTATTGATTCATATGTTTTTGCCCTCCCAAGCACGTCGTCTGACTTTATCGTAAGCATTTCCTGCAAAGTATAAGCGGCGCCATATCCTTCCAAGGCCCACACTTCCATTTCTCCGAACCTCTGTCCTCCGAACTGCGCCTTGCCTCCAAGCGGCTGCTGGGTAATAAGCGAATACGGACCGATAGACCTCATATGGAGCTTGTCTTCAACCATATGGCTCAACTTCATAAAGTAAGTGATGCCCACAGTGGACCTTTGTTCAAAAGGCAGTCCCGTCTTTCCGTCGTAAAGCTGGGCCTTTCCGTCAACGGGAAAACCGGCCTTCTTCAGCTCTTCCATAATAGTATCCTCGCTCGGACCGGCCATAGAAGGAGTTGCGGCTTTGTATTCGAGTTTCTTGGCCGCCATACCCAAGTGCGCCTCAAGCACCTGGCCGAGATTCATACGCGAAATGATGCCGAGAGGCGACAAAACGATATCAACCGGAGTGCCGTCCTCCATAAACGGCATATCTTCTTCGGGAAGTATCACCGATATGACTCCCTTGTTGCCATGGCGTCCCGCCAATTTGTCTCCTATTTGAACTTTTCTCAACTGCGCCACGGAAACCTGGATCTTCTTGATAACCCCGACGTCCAGTTTGTCTCCTTCGTCTCTGGAGAATGTTTTCACGCCCACGACCCGGCCTTGCTTTCCGTAATCAAGGCGAAGCGAAGAATCTTTAACGTCTCTGGATTTTTCACCGAATATTGCCTTCAAGAGCCGCTCTTCGGCCGTAAGATCGCTTTCTCCTTTCGGAGAGATCTTGCCCACCAGAATATCCTGCGATCTGACCTCGGCGCCTATCCTGACCACTCCGTCGGGATCAAGATCGTTCAATCGCTCCATAGCGACATTCGGGATATCATAAGTGGTTAACTCGGGCCCAAGCTTGGTCTCTCTCACGTCGCTCACATAATCTTCGACGTGGATGCTTGAGAATACGTCTTCTTTGATCAGGCGTTCCGAGATGACGATGGCATCCTCGAAGTTCGCTCCTTCGAAAGACATATATGCGACAACAAGGTTTGCGCCAAGGGCCAATTCTCCGTTCTCTGTTGATGGACCGTCGGCAAGTACATCTCCCCTCTTGACCTTGTCGCCTCTGGAAACTATCGGCCTCTGATTTATTGATGTGAATTTATTGGATTTGGCGAATTTGAGAAGTTTGAACTCGTGTTTTTTGCCTTTGTCGGTTTCAAGAACGATATGAGAAGCGTCCGCTTCTTTTATGGTTCCGTTATCCGGCGCAATGATCATAACGCCCGAATCAACGGCAACTTTCGATTCAAGACCAGTACCGACATAGGGCGATTCCGGTTTTATCAAAGGAACGGCCTGCCTCTGCATATTAGAACCCATCAAAGCCCTGTTGGCGTCATCGTGCTCAAGGAAGGGAATAAGGGATGTGGATACTGAGAATTGCTGCTTCGGAGAAACATCCATATAATCGATGTTTTTCGGTTCGGCCGTACCGGGTTCACCTTTAATTCTTGCGGTTACCTTGTCGCCGGTAAGGTGGCCATCCTTGTCCACCGGCGCGCCGGCTGAAGCAATGTTATACCTCTCTTCCTCTATGGCGTCCATATATAGTATCTCATCGGTGACCCTCCCTTTTGTCACCTTTCTGTATGGAGTGAGTATGAAACCGAGATCGGAGATCTTTGAATGCAAAGCAAGATGTCCCACAAGGCCTATGTTCGGGCCTTCGGGCGTAGCTATCGGACAAATCCTACCGTAGTGTGACGGGTGAACGTCGCGAACCTCGAAACTTGCTCTTTCTCTGGTAAGACCACCGGGGCCCAGCGCGGACAACCTTCTTTTGTGCTCAAGTTCTGAAAGCGGGTTGTCCTGATCCATGAATTGAGACAGCTGTCCTGAGGAGAAAAATTCTTTCAAGGCCGCAACAAAGGGCCTTGCGTTGATAAGCTGCGAGGGTAGGACCGTACTGAGCTCCGAAGTGCTCATCCTGTCCTTGATTATTCTTTCCATTCTGGCAAAAGCGATCCTTAACCGGTCTTGGAGCAATTCCCCCAATGTCTTGACCCTCCTATTACCGAGGTGATCTATGTTATCCGGCTGAGAGGACGGGTCGTTGTTCAGGCGAATTATCTCTCTGAGCAGATTCACTATATCCTTGGCTCTGAGCACTCGGTTCTCGGCTTTTTCCATATCCAAGTTCTCGTTGAATCTTTTGTTCATTCTGAAACGGCCGACCTTGGACAGGTCGTACCTGGAAGGGTTGAAGAAAAGATTGTGGATCATCTGCTTGGCGTTGTCGGGAGTAGCCGGATCTCCGGGTCTGATGCGCTTATAAAGTTCAATAAGACCCTCCTCTTCATTGGAAGAGGGGTCTTGGAGGATCGTCGCCAATATATATTTTACGTTCGGGTCGGTATCTACATCGGCAAATAATTTCTTGATCTCTTCGTCGTCCTTAATGCCGAATGCGCGCAGAAGCGCGGTAGCGGCCACCTTTCTTTTTCTGTCTATCCTTACCGAGATAACGCCGTTATACTCCGTTTCGAATTCAAGCCAAGCGCCCCTGGACGGGATCAGTTTGGCCCCGAAAAATCTCTTATACCGGCTTGATCTGGATAGTGAAAAAAATGAGCCCGGACTTCTGATGAGCTGGGATATGACCACCCTTTCAATTCCGTTTATAATGAAAGTCCCCCTTTGGGTCATTAGCGGAAAATCCGCGATAAAAAGTTCCTGCTCCCTTTCTTTCGCGGAGAGGGACCCGTGCGAAGCCGGGTCTACGTGGCCCGTATTTTTGTTTGTAAGACGCACTTTTACTTTCAACGGCGCTTCGTAGGTGATATTCTTTTCTATGGACGTTCTTTCGTCATATTTGGGTTCATCCAGCTTGTAATCCAAAAAGCGAAGCTCGAGTTCCTTGCCGGTCCAATCCTCAACGGGAGAAACTTCTTTCAGTAATTCTTTAAGTCCGTGATCTAAAAACCAATTATAAGAATCAAGCTGCACTTGAACGAGATTGGGTGCATCTGACTCCCAATGAGTAGCTCCGTATTTTGAGAATATTTTACGTTCAAACATATTTAAGATAACAAAACAAAGACGCTGATGTTAGCGTTACTGAACGAAATTATTAAGTTTTAATTAAAGAAACGGGACAATATGCCGGAATTACTAGATTATCTTATGTCTTGAGCTCAAGGCCTAAGATAAGCCAGCAATTACGCTTCCAGGGCTTTTGCCACCGACTTCAGGATCATGCCCGAAAGTGCGTGAGGGTTCATTTCTCCGCTTATTTCCACGCTTTTTAAAGACAACCTTTCTATTCTATTCTTGCGGAGGATTTTGTCAAGGGTTCTTATCAACACAATATCAAAATCTTGACCTATCGTCAAGATTCTACCATAAACCGGTTTTTTGCCTTTCAAGACCCTTACATTCAAACTGTTTCTACCAATAACGCCGAATAACACTTTGTAATTACCCATATCTCTTTATTCCCTGCAGTATGCCTAATCCTATCATAAGAGATAGGATGTGGCTACCGCCGTAACTTAAGAACGGGAAGGAAAGCCCCGTTACCGGAAGCAAACCCACATTGACCCCGGCGCTTATGAAGACGTGGGAGCCGATGAACACCGCAAGGCCTATGGAAAAAAGCTTGCCGAAATTGGAAATGGTCCTTGAGCCGACATAAAGAATACGGGAAATGATAATCAGAACCATCGCCATAACCGCGCTTATACCCACAAGGCCGAATTGCTCCGTAAAGGCGGCGAAAGCGAAATCGTTGTGGGGCTCCGGCAAAAACCCATGGTTGCTTTGGGAGCCTTGGCCAAAACCGTTGCCGAAAAAATATCCGGAACCGATCGCTATCTTTGATTGAATGATATTATAACCGCTGCCCCTTGGATCATTATAAGGATCCAGGAATGCCGTTATCCTAGTCTTCTGATACGGCTGGAGGGCAAATAGCCACGCTGAGTATCCCACCAAAATCCCGACAGAAATGAGCAGGAACAAGTGGCGCTTATTTATGCCGGCGGCCATAAGCATCCCCAGCCAGATGGCCAAGAATATAATGGAAGAACCAAGATCCGGCTGAAGAAAGATTATGGCAAAAGGCAAAGAGAAATATATTCCGGCCACGACTATATGACGGAAGTCGTTTATATGAACGTGCCTCTGGGAAAAGTACTTGGCCATCAACACGATCAACATCAACTTGGCCAACTCCACCGGCTCGAACGTCAAGCCGCCCAAAATTATCCAGGAGTTGACTCCCCGAACCGACTGAGAATAAAAGGTCAAAAGCAATAAGAACACGGAAACGAAGTAAAAGCCCAGCACCGGCAAGGAATAATTCTTGAGATACCTGTAGTTAAAGAAGGACAGCGCGAACATTACGGCCAGGCCGATGGCTATAAAAATGAGTTGTTTTTTGAAAAGCAAACTACCGGCGCCGGCAATACCCCACAAGTTCAAAGCGCCCAATAAAGAAATCGCCACCACCGTGGCAAAAAGAGGAATGTCTATTTCCGCAAGATATTCCCTAATAGTATTTTTGAAACTTTTCTTGAGTCCCATATCTTTTTATAAAATTAGAATTCTCAAAGACATTCGTTAAAACCTCAACGTCCTGTCTTGCCCCGCCTTGGCGGGGCAATGTTGCCGGCCAGGTGACTTTGAAGCTTCTTTCCGTCTTGGAAAGGAAGGTCCTGATATCGGTCCTGTTTACGGCGATAATATCATCAAAGGCGTTGTCCCCGCCAGAGGCGGGTCCGCCTCTGGCGGAAAATAATATAATTCCTACCTCAACTTTGTCAAAATCAAAATCGGAACTGTTTAGCACTACCGCCTCGAACTCGCTGAAAACGCCGTTCTTGTCTACCACCGCATAACTCTTTCTCTGGATAGGAAAATTTATATTTTCAAACGCCTCAACTTTCTCCCAACCGACCTCCGTGATATCGACGGAAGCGCTTGTCAATGCGCCGTCGCTTCGTATGCCGCTGACTATGATGAAGCGCGTTTGTCCCGGAAGAATATAAAATGTTCCTGATCTATCGGGCGTAGCTCCGCTAAAACTAAGCGTATATTTGGCCCGCGAGGTGCCAAAGGATGAGTTTGGGTTATTTATCTGAGCTACAAAATCGTAATCGCCCGGCCTTACTTCTATCAATTTTTGGGTTACTATGCTTAGAGGTACTATCGCGGGTTCACACGCAACTCCGCAGGCAAGCAACCCGCAATCAACTCCCTCTTCAAGGCCGTTCTGGACTCCATCAAAACAAGTCGGTTCGGTGATTAAAAAATAGTCAACAAAACCGTAGACAACAGCACCAATAATTAAAATAAATATCGCTCCGATAACTAGTTGCTTCTGAGTCCGCTTTTCCATAGCACCATTTTAACACAATCAAACAAAAAAGGGCCATATGCCCTTAACCAAAAAGTCGCGGTCAGTGTAGGGCAGCTACCTACTTTCGCCAGCTAATGCTGACTATCATGGGCCTTGGAGAATTTCACTTCCGTGTTCGGTATGGGAACGGGTGGAGCATCTCCAGTATAGCTACCTTACACTAACTACGACTTTTTTAACCGATCGCTTCACTCTTGGGAAAAAACTTAATTTTATACCGAAATCAACTTCAATTACTCAAAAATAGATCTATTAGTAGCTCTCGGCTCAACGCCTCGCGGCGCTTACACCTGAGCCCTATCAACGCAGTCATCTACTGCGGATCAAATACCTAATCTTGAGGCCTGCTTCGCGCTTATATGCTTTCAGCGCTTATCAGAACCGAACATAGCTACCGAGCGATGCCCTTGGCAGGACAGCTCGTAGACCAGAGGTTCGTTCATCCCGGTCCTCTCGTACTAGGGACAACTCCTCTCAAGTATTAACGCCCGCACCAGATATGGACCAACCTGTCTCACGCTATAAGAATTACAAATATCTTATTGGACTATACCTTATTCCACTTTATGGAACCCAACGTTTTATAATTGCTTTAAACAATTATCCGCTTTTATAAAGCGAGTCTCTACGGGGTTAATGTACGAATTTTTCTTTTTTTCGAGTAGTTAAGTTCTCGAAATGAGTCAACCAATCTTAGAAGTTTTTCAAAATCGCTTTTTTCTTCGATCTTATGCTTCTGTTCAAGAATCTGCTTCATCAGCGCCACCTGTTTTCTTTTAAGAATCACGAATGGCTGCACGATGGATAAAAATTCAAGAATATTATCAATCTTGTTGATCGTATATTCCAAAATCCCGTCCTTTCGTGTTCTGATGTAGCCCAAGTTAATGAGCGAACAAACTTCTTCGAACTTTGAGCGATCTCGTGCGGACTGAAAGAGAACGATGGCTGGTGCAACTTGAAAGCCGTAGCGATAATCGCTATTGGGTTTCGCACGCACGTAAATACTGCCATCTCCATCTAAGAATCCAGCAAGATATGCTCTTTTGATTGACGAAAGATTCTTCTTCATACACAACTTCCCTCGGTATTATCCTAACATATGACAGGTTAATATCAATGTTAATAACTGTCAGGATTCCACCGATATGAGTTGGTTTTCAATCTACATTGCTGTAGAAAGCCGCCGATATGATGTCTTACTCCTCGGATTCAAACGGTTAGGAAGTCGAGATCTCTCAACTCCTTAACGGTTTGAACCCAGCTCGCGTACCCTTTTAATTGGCGAACAGCCAAACCCTTGGGGCCTTCTTCAGTCCCAGGATAGGGCGAGCCGACATCGAGGTG